>Ga0256405_10006542_pt1 | contig 18523 bp, 11 predicted proteins | sample RumenRJG_02DNA_FD_189096 | JGI IMG/M metagenome (GOLD analysis project Ga0256405, IMG submission 189096) | Bovine rumen microbial communities from Lethbridge, Alberta, Canada - RJG_02 | ecosystem: Host-associated > Mammals > Digestive system > Stomach > Rumen | place: Canada: Alberta... | reverse complement strand
TCGGTGCGACCTCTCTGCCTATCTGTGTGCCGTCCATTTTAACACACACGCCAAGCGATGCGAGAACAGTTGCGGCTGTACCCGTTTCACCGCCGGGCAGAAAATAATGCTCAGCTATCTCGGAATACTCATCGGGTCTTAGAAAGCCGTCTTTCAGGAGAAACGAATGTGTTCCCAGTATCTGTCCGAAAAGATATACCCTGTTATTATCGTCCATAGTCCTATGACCTCCATTTTGAAAGTCTTTATTCAACTGTCCTCATCTGATCTGTCAGGCTTTCCTTGTTTATCCTGTGCAGAGTTATCACCGATGCGATAACAGCCGCCACAAATGCCGCCGCTGCCGCTATCCATACTTTCGGAACAGGCTCTGCAAAATTCACAAGACTGCCAAGTTCATCGTCCAGCTTAACACGTTTCAAAAGAAGCAAGGTAAGCCCCATAAGAGCCTCTATCAAACCTGTTGCCAGCACGCCAGAAGTCAGCGAATACTGTAAACACTCCACGACAGTCATTCCGTACAGCTGACCTCTTGTCATGCCCATGCACTGCATTGAAGCAAGTTCCGATTTGCGGTTGAGCAAGCCCGTTGAGAGGATATTTACCATATTCACCAGAGCTATCAGACCGATAAGCACACTCAGGAAAGCTGAGCCTATCTTTATAGCACCTACACCCGAACGCATTTTCAGCAGATCGCCGTGATAGTCTTCGTCAAGGGTCATAAGCCCTGCATTGGCTTTAACAAAGCTCTTGGCTTTTTCGTAGTCATCATCATTTACAAGGTCAACATGGATATACTCCAGACCTTCAAGGTTAGCAAGACTTCCCTTTCCTGCCAGCGTAAATGCGCTTTTGTTGTAATAATCCAGAGTTCCTGCCATTATGTATGCATTGCCCGCCAGTTCCTCCTCGGAGGTCTTCTTTTTGCCCTCCTCGGTCTTATACATGGGCGCGGCAGCCACTAAATTGAGCGTAGTCGGGTAAAGCTCCGTAGTGAAGCGGTATTCCAGCTTTTTCTCACCTGTCTTATAGTCTTCGGTTATATACTCCTTGACGTTTTCCTTATCTGCCGCGGACATATTAGCATACTCTTCGTCGGAGATAACAGTCTTCTCCATCACGCCGACTTCGATCTGCTTAGGCTCATCATAGAGTTCTGCGGGTTCTTCATCGTTCACCGACATCATTATGTACGCACCCTGCTCGGTGAGTTCATCGTAGCTGACGGGCAGTTCGCCTTGGAATTTCTTTTCAAGAACGCCCCGGGGATAGTACCTGAGCACGCAGGTCTGCAAAGTGCCGTCAGACATCTGTATATAGGATACCTGCTCCTTGCAGAAATCATTTACTTCAAACAGACCGCTTTCCATTACGGCATCATAGCCCTCTTTGTAGCTTCTGGGTTTATCCTGCTCGCTCTTTATGGCTATGCCCATATCGTAATTCAGTCCTGCTATATCAACCAGCTTTTCAAATGCATTCAGCGACTGTTTCAGCACTATCGTGAATGAAGCGAACAGTGCTATCGAAACTGTCAGCGATAAAACTGTTATAGCGAAGCGCTTTCTCTGACGGCTGTTATTGCGGGATGCAAGCTTGCCCTGCCAGCCGAATACCGACCCGAAGAACGAAGCCTTTCTAACCTTTACTGTCTTGTCGCTGTCACCGAATATAGCTTGTACAGGTGTCTTTTTGATAACACGCATACCCGTCTGATACGCCGAAAGGAATACCCAGACTAGTCCTGTTGCCGCCGCGAGAAGAAGCATCAGCGGGTCGATATGCAGATGCATGAGCTTCTCTGCTTTTTCTGCTGTGAAAAATGCCTCGGCAACTCCGCTGGTGTCAACGACTTTCAGAGTGACCGCACTTACTCCGATACCCAGAAGCATACCCAAGGGCAGTCCGATAACGCTGAGGAACAGACCCTCAAATGTGACCATGCGGACTATCTGTGCAGGCTCCGCACCTACGCACTGCAATACACCGAAGTGCTTTTCCCTCTCCTTTGAGCTTATCTCAAAGGCAGTATCTATCATGAGTCTCAGTGCGATAGCAAGCAGAAGAACGAACACGAAGAACGCCGCAAGGTCGCGTACAGATTCGTACCTTGATGAAAAGTCCAGCTTATCGGCGCTTATCAGGTCATAGTTAACATCTATCTGTGAAGTATCGAATTCCTCATAGCGGTCGCTGTACAGCTGCTTTTCGGGGAAAAGTCCGTATATGAAAAGACCGATATCCTCATGATAGCTATTAATCATCACTTCGGCGGAAATGGTTCCGTCTATCTCTTTTATGGGGTCGCCTGTACTGAGTTCATCATTTGCCGCAAGTTCGGCATACTCTTCCTCAGTAAGTTTCATCAGCTTGAAATGGTAAGGCTTATCCATATACACCGAGCCGCGGACTATGCCCTTGAAGGTCGCAAATCCCGTAAACAGCAGGGTCATCAGCGCGATGGCTACCGTTATGCTGCATATGGTGAAGATGCTGTGGCGCTTCTGTGCCTTGATGTATTTAAGCGCCAGTGATCTCTCAAACATACACCTCACCTCCCCGACTTCGTAAGTTCGTCTTTGACTATTTTGCCATCGGACATGGTGATGATGCGGTCGCACTGCTGTGCTATGCCCTCATCATGGGTTATGATTATCATGGTCTGACCCAGCTTGATATTCGATTCACGAAGAAGCCTGATTATCTCAGCGGAGTTCTTGCTGTCAAGATTACCTGTGGGTTCATCAGCAAGTATAACATCGGGGGCTGTGAAAAGTGCCCTGCCTATGGAGACTCTCTGCTGCTGTCCGCCCGAAAGCTGTGACGGCAGATGACCGCTTCTGTCCTTGAGATCCATAAGTTCGAGCATCTCTTCCACCTTTGCGGGGTCGGGCTTTTTGCCGTCCATAACGGTGGGAAGTGTGATATTTTCAGCCGCGGTCAGCACGGGTATCAGGTTGTAGAACTGGTATATCAGCCCTACCCTGCGCCGTCTGAACACAGCAAGCTCCTTGTTGTTCTGTGAATATACATCTGTGCCGTCGATGATGACCTTGCCCGAAGTAGGACGGTCAACACCGCCCAGAATGTGAAGCAGTGAGGATTTACCCGAACCCGACGCACCTATTATAGCAGCCATCTGTCCCTTTGGAACAGTAAAGCTGACATTATCTACAGCTTTTACGGCGTTTTCACCGTCTCCGTAGGTCTTGCATATCGATTCGGCTGTAAGAAAACTCATGATGCAGTTCCCCTTTCATTAATATATTATTAATAGTATACCATAATATCTTACGATTGTAAAGATACATCAAAGCAAAGACACGTAAAACAGGATAACTTCCCGACATAATGTTCATATACCGCGGGGGAGCGGATAGGGGTGGGAGATAATTATTATTCGGGTAGCGGGCTCCGTGTTTTTGGTGAAGTACCCTTTCACTATCACCCTTTTACCCCCAAAAAGTTGTACGTTTTTGTACAACTTTTGCAGAAATATGTCTGAATTAAATTTTAAAACAGTTATTTGCATAATATCATATGTGAGAATATAGGCAGTCCTACAAAGAATTCGGGTAAGATATGAATAAAAAAGTTCGGAAGAAATGCATGAGAAGCCGCATCCATCCCTTGGCATTTTCATTCTAAATCGTTTTGAAAAAAGTGAAAAATGACAGAAAGAGTGATATTTCACTAATAACAGCCAAGGTTTTCCGCACGCCGCTGAAACTCGGCAGGACATACTGCTTCAACGGCTTTATCATGCGCTAAGAAAAGTACTTGGGACAGTTAACATCACGTTTTTTTGAAAAATATTCCCAGAAGGTCTTGACAAATGACTTCTGATATGTTATCATATGAACAGTAGTTCAGATGTTTAAATGTTTATTTGATACATATGTACAACGAAAGGAAGTGATCTTCAGGTGAAGGAAAACAAAAATCCCGAATATCTTGCGCTGACACAGGAAGATATCGACAGGCTTGAAAGAGAGACCCCCTCGGATGAGGAGCTTTACGATCTTGCCGAGCTTTACAAGGTATTCGGCGACAGCACGAGAGTACGCATACTTTATGCACTTCTGGAAAGCGAGATGTGCGTCGGGGATATGGCGCAGCTGCTTGGGCTTACACCGACAGCCTGTTCACATCAGCTGAGGGTGCTGAAAAACAGCAAGCTTGTAAGATTCAGGCGCGAGGGCAAGATAATGTTCTATTCGCTGGCGGATGAACACGTAAGAAGCATACTGGCGCTGGGCATGGAACACATCCTGGAATAGTACAATAATTCAGACAGAAAAGAGAAACAGTGAGAGAAAGACAGGAGAATAACTGAAATGAAAAAGAGCTTCTGGGACTGCATTGCAGGTGTTTACGACCTTTTTGAACGGCTTTACAACAAAAGGTGCTATGACGGCACAGGAGCGAAAGTCGCTTCATATATCAAAGAAGGCAGCAGAGTTCTGGAATGTGCCTGCGGGACAGGTTCTATAAGCCGTTTTCTTGCACAGAAAGCAGGCAGACTGACAGCCGCCGACCTTTCGGACGGTATGCTGAGACAGGCGGCTAAGAATCTTCGCTGGTTTGACAATGTCAGACTTTGCAAATGCAACATAATGGCACTCAGATGCAGGGACAATTACTTTGATGCGGTAGTTGCGGGAAATGTGATACATCTGCTGGACGAACCCTACAAGGCTGTTGACGAACTTATGAGAGTCTGCAAAAAGGGCGGAAAAGTAATAATACCCACATATATAAATATGGGCAAAAGCGACAGCGAACTGCTGATAAAGCTGTTCAGCTTTTGCGGGGCACATTTCACGAAGCAGTTCAATGAAGAAAGCTACAAGCAGTTCTTCATTGACGGCGGTTACAGAAATGTGGAATTCGATATGGTGGAGGGCAGGATGCCCTGCGCTGTGGCGATAATCACAAAGGAATAGCTTTGGTATCGGCTGAATAATTATTAATTAAACTTCAGCCTGCAACAGGTGAAATTTCATAAGATCACCGATGATACGTTAGAAAAGTTCACCAAAGTTGGTGTGCTGTAAATATAATACTGAAAGGACAAAATGTTATGAAAAAAGTTTACAAACTGATCGATCTGGACTGCGCAAACTGCGCTGCAAAAATGGAGAACTCTATCAAGGATCTGCCCGAGGTCGAGGACTGCACAGTAAGCTTCCTGACACAGAAGATGACCATTAAAGTTCCCGACGGCACCGATATGGATGCACTGATGAACAAAGTAGTTAATCTGTGCAAAAAGGTCGAGCCTGATTGTCAGATAGTACTCTGATACCATATTGAGATAAGCCGACAGCTAAGTCAACTAAGAAAGAAGAATCAAGATGACGAAGAAGCAGAAAAATGTTCTGATAAGGATAATCGTCGCGGGGGTGCTGCTGGTTACAGCGGCACTTCTGCCGCTGGAAGAAAAAAGCCTGCTGAGACTGGCAGCATTTCTGGTGCCGTATTTTGTGATAGGCTATGATGTGCTGTGGAAAGCTGTGCGCGGTATAATACACGGACAGGTTTTTGATGAAAATTTCCTGATGTGCGTGGCTACCGTAGGTGCGCTTTTTGTGGGCGAATATCCCGAAGCTTCGGCTGTCATGCTGTTTTATCAGACAGGTGAGCTTTTTCAGAGCATAGCTGTGGGCAGATCGAGAAAGTCAATATCAGACCTTATGGATATCTGTCCCGAATATGCAAACGTTGAAAGGGACGGTCAGCTTGAAGAAGTTGACCCGGAGGAAGTTGAGCTTGACAGCATCATAGTTATAAAGCCCGGCGAAAAGATACCCCTTGACGGCGTTATAATCGAGGGCAGTTCTTCGGTGGATACTGCGGCACTTACAGGCGAAAGCCTGCCGAGGTCGGTAAAGGCGGGGGACGAAGTAATAAGCGGCTGCATAAATCAGAGCGGTCTGCTGAAAGTGAAGGTCACCAAGGAATATGAGGATTCCACTGTTACGAAGATACTGGAACTGGTGGAAAACTCGGCGACAAAAAAGGCTAAGTCCGAGAATTTCATTACACGCTTTGCAAGGTACTATACGCCTTCGGTAGTTATCGCGGCGGCGGTGCTTGCTGTACTTCCTCCGCTGATACTGGGCGGCGGCTGGGCTGACTGGATACACCGTGCGCTGATATTCCTTGTAATATCCTGCCCCTGTGCGCTGGTAATATCTGTACCACTGAGCTTTTTCGGAGGTATAGGCGGTGCCAGCAAGCGCGGCATACTGGTAAAGGGCGGAAATTATCTGGAAGCACTTGCTAATGCCGAAACTGTTGTTTTTGATAAGACAGGAACGCTTACAAAGGGCAGTTTTGAAGTAACGAAGATACACACCGATTCTATGGGCGAGGACGAACTTCTTGACCTTGCCGCCCATGCTGAAAGCTACTCCGACCACCCGATAGCAAAGTCGGTATGTGCTAAATTCGGCAAGGAAGTAGACCACGGCAGGATAACTTCCGATGAAGAGATATCGGGTCACGGTATACGTGCTGTGATAGACGGCAGAGAGGTATTTGCGGGAAACAAAAAGCTGATGGAACAGCAAAGCGTCAGTGTACCAGAATGCGGGTGCAGAGGTACGATGGTTCACGTTGCGGCTGACGGCGGATATGCAGGACATATCGTTATATCCGATGTTGTAAAGGAGACTTCCGCAGAGGCTATAAAAAGTCTTAAAGAAAACGGCGTAAAGCAGACTGTTATGCTTACGGGCGATGCAAAGTCAACAGCAGAGGAAGTTGCAAATACGCTTGGACTTGATAAGGTTTACGCTGAACTTCTGCCTGCGGACAAGGTGGAAAAGGTGGAAGAACTGCTGAAAGAAAAGCAGGAGGGTTCTTCACTGGTATTTGTGGGTGACGGCATAAACGATGCGCCTGTTCTTACACGGGCAGATGTTGGTATAGCCATGGGAAGCCTAGGAAGCGACGCGGCTATCGAAGCGGCAGATATAGTTCTTATGGACGATGACCCCGCTAAGATATCACTTGCGATGAAGATAGCACGCAAGACGGTACGCATAGTTCGTGAGAACATAGTATTCGCACTTGGTGTAAAAGCGCTGGTACTGGTACTGGGTGCGCTTGGTATTGCAAATATGTGGCTTGCAGTGTTTGCAGACGTTGGTGTATCGGTTATAGCCATACTCAATGCAATGAGGACGATGAAGATACGTTCGTAAGGTTTCGTATACGGTCGTATGATCTGGTATACTTTCGTAAAAATTCATATGCGCTCGCATTTTTGGCGGGCGCATATTTTGTGGAATGCCGATTTTTCAGGCGTTTCACGGCTGTAAAAAAAATCTGAAAAAAATTTTTCTATTTTGCAACCTTTCGGCACTCTCAAACGTGTTATTGCTGAAAGGACCTTTCAGAGAGAAAAAACTAAGGAGACACCCGAATGAGACTGACAGCAGAAGAAGCCTACCGCAGATTCGCGGACAACGCCTTTGCGGCGGCATTCAGTATATGCCGCGACAAGACTGACGCAGACGATGCGGTACACGACACTTTCATCAAGTACATATCCAAAAATATGGACTATAATGATGAAGAACATATAAAAGCGTGGCTTCTGCGTACTGCTATCAACCGTGCAAAGGATTTCACACGCTCGTTCGCAAGAAAGAATTCCGTCCCGTGGGAGGACTATATGGACGAGCTGGAATTCGCCGCACCCGAGGACAGCGAACTATTTGAGGCAGTGATGAAGCTTCCCGACAAATATCGTATAGTTATACACTTGTTTTACTACGAGGAACAGAGCATCACAGAGATATCAAAAACACTGAAACGGCGAGAGGGCACGGTAAAAAGTCAGCTCAGCAGAGGGCGGGCTCTGTTGAAAGAAATGTTGACGGAGGAATGGAACAATGACTAACATGGAAAAATATCAGCGGACATTTTCAGTGCTTCACGCCTCCGAACTTGATTTGGAGGAAACAGCAATGAACAAGAGAAAAGGTATCAGAATTTCAAAGAGAGTAACAGCAGTTTGTGCAGCAGCAGCTATCGTGGCAGCAATGAGCATTGGTGCTTATGCGACAGATATCGGCGGTATACAGAAGAAAGTGAATATATGGCTCAACGGCGAACAGACCGAAGCTGTTGTGGATATAAAGCAAAGTGAGGATATGACTGAATACGAGCTGAAATACACCGATGAGAGCGGCGAGGAAAAGGAGATACACGGCGGCGGTGTGGCTATGGACGGCTTTGGCAGACAGAGAGCCCTCACCGAGGAGGAGCTGATGGAGCATATCGGCAGCGCTCAGCCTACTTTAGATCACGGTGACGACGGTTCTGTCTGGGTTTACTACAAGGACTACAAGGAAAATATCACCGATAAGCTCGACGAAAACGGCTGCGGCAAATGCGAACTTGAATTCGACGATGCGTTTATCTACATTGAGATCGACCCCAACGGAGACGAAACTATAAGCACTACACCAATGAACTAATACGAAAAAACAGCGCCCGCACCTTGATGATGCGAGCGCTGTGTTATTTTTATTATTACTCGGTAATATCAGCGTGGTGAGCCTGGAGAGACTTAACGCCGAAGTGAGTCTTCTGCTTGATAGCACGTATGCCCTCGGCACTTGCCTTGGCTGCTGCCATGGTGGTGATGTAGGGTATGCGGTGCTTGATAGCATTCTTTCTGATATAGCTGTCATCGTGAGCGCTGGTCTTGCCTGCGGGAGTGTTGATTATCAGCTGGATCTCACCGTTTGCGATCTCATCAGCGATGTTGGGTCTGCCCTCGTAGATCTTGAAGATCTTCTTTGCGGGGATACCTGCATCAACTATCATCTCGTAGGTCTTGCCTGTTGCCAGTATATTGAAGCCGAGTTCGCTGAAAGACTTAGCTATCTCGATAAGCTCGGGCTTATCTCTGTCGCATACGCTGAGCAGTACTGTGCCCTCTGTGGGCAGTGCTGTCTTAGTAGCTTCCTGTGCCTTGTAGTAAGCCTCACCGAAGCTGGGTGAGATACCCAGAACTTCACCTGTGGATCTCATCTCAGGTCCGAGTACAGGGTCAACTTCCTGGAACATATTGAAGGGGAATACAGCTTCCTTAACGCCGTAGTGACCTATCTTCTTATCCTTCAGCTGAGGTACGGGAGAAGCATTGCCTGTCAGAGGTGCAGTGATTATCTCGGTAGCTATCTTTACCATGTTGATAGAGCATACCTTGGATACCAGCGGAACTGTTCTCGATGCACGGGGGTTAGCTTCCAGTACGTAAACGGTATCGCCCTCGATAGCGTACTGCATATTCATCAGACCCTTTACGTTCATCTCAACAGCTATCTTCTTGGTGTACTCCTTGATAGTAGCTACCTGCTTCTCGCTCAGGTTCTTGGAAGGCAGTATGCAAGCGGAGTCACCGGAGTGTACGCCTGCAAGCTCGATGTGTTCCATAACAGCGGGAACAAAGCAGTTCTCACCATCGGATATAGCGTCAGCCTCGCACTCTGTTGCGTGGTTGAGGAAACGGTCTATAAGTATAGGTCTGTCGGGAGTTACGCCTACCGCAGCAGACATATAAACTCTCATCATCTCATCGTCGTGAACTATCTCCATGCCGCGGCCGCCCAGTACGTAGGAAGGTCTTACCATTACGGGATAGCCGATGCGGTTAGCGATCTCCAGAGCTTCGTCAACATTGACAGCCATACCTGCTTCGGGCATAGGAATACCCAGCTTGTCCATCATTGCACGGAAGTGATCTCTGTCCTCTGCGAGGTCGATAGTTTCGGGAGTTGTACCCAGTATATTTACGCCGTACTTTTTCAGGTCGTTAGCCAGGTTCAGAGGAGTCTGTCCGCCGAACTGTGCGATAACGCCCATAGGCTTCTCCTTATCGTGGATAGCCAGAACGTCTTCAAGAGTCAGAGGCTCGAAGTACAGCTTATCGGAAGTATCATAGTCGGTAGAAACTGTCTCGGGGTTGCAGTTAACGATTATCGACTCAAAGCCCAACTTTTTCAGTGCCAGTGCAGCGTGTACGCAGCAGTAGTCGAATTCGATACCCTGACCGATACGGTTAGGACCGCCGCCAAGTATCATGATCTTGGGCTTATCGGTATTTACGGGGCTGTTATCCTCATCAAGGTGGTAGGTGGAGTAGTAGTAAGCTGCGTCCTTTGTGCCGCTTACGTGTACGCCCTCCCAGGCTTCCTTTATACCGAAGCCGATGCGGGCATTTCTTATCTCCTCCTCGGTAACTTCAAGGAGAGAAGACAGATATCTGTCGGAGAAACCGTCCAGCTTAGCCTGCTTGAGTACAGCTTCTGCGGGAACAGCGCCCTTATTTTTCAGCAGAGCTTCTTCCTCCTCGACCAGTTCCTTCATCTGCTCGAGGAACCAGTGCTTGATCTTGGTGAGCTGCCATATCTCATCTATTGTAGCGCCCTTGCGCAGTGCTTCATATATTATGAACTGTCTTTCGCTGGTGGGGAAACGCAGCTTTTCAAGCAGATCTTCCTTGGAAAGGTCGTGGAAATTCTTTGCAAAGCCCAGACCGTATCTGCCTGTTTCCAGAGAACGGATAGCCTTCTGGAAAGCTTCCTTGTAGGTCTTGCCGATGCTCATTACCTCGCCGACAGCTCTCATCTGAGTGCCCAGCTTGTCCTCAGCACCCTTGAACTTCTCGAATGCCCATCTTGCGAACTTGATAACTACATAGTCGCCGTCGGGAACATACTTATCAAGAGTACCATACTTGCCGCAGGGTATCTCATCAAGAGTAAGACCGCAGGCGAGCATTGCGGATACCAGTGCTATGGGGAAACCTGTAGCCTTGGAAGCCAGTGCGGAAGAACGTGATGTTCTGGGATTGATCTCGATAACAACTATTCTGCCGTCCTCGGGATTTCTTGCGAACTGGCAGTTGCAGCCGCCGATAACCTCGATAGACTCGATTATACGGTAAGACATATCCTGGAGTTCTTTCTGAACGTCCTCGGGGATAGTCAGCATAGGTGCGGAGCAGAAGGAGTCACCTGTGTGTACGCCGATGGGGTCGATATTCTCGATGAAACATACGGTTATCTTGTTGTTGTTAGCATCTCTAACTACCTCAAGCTCCAGCTCTTCCCAGCCGAAGATACATTCTTCAACAAGCACCTGACCAACGAGAGAAGCCTGAAGACCTCTTGCGCATACAACTTTGAGTTCATCAACGTTGTATACCATACCGCCGCCTGCGCCGCCCATGGTATAAGCAGGACGAAGAACTACGGGGTATTTCAGCTCCTCAGCTATCTTTACAGCCTCGTCAACGGAATAAGCCACCTGGCTCTTGGGCATACCGATACCCAGCTCGTTCATGGCGTTCTTGAACTCAATTCTGTCCTCGCCGCGCTCGATAGCGTCAACCTGTACACCGATGACCTGAACATTGTACTTTTTCAGCACGCCTGCCTTGTCAAGCTCGGAGCAGAGGTTAAGACCCGACTGTCCGCCAAGGTTAGGCAGCAGCGCATCGGGGCGCTCCTTATCGATTATCTGGGTGAGCCTGTCGAGATTGAGGGGCTCGATATAGGTGATATCGGCAACATCGGGGTCTGTCATGATGGTAGCGGGGTTTGAATTGACCAGCACTATCTCATATCCCAGATTTCTCAGCGCCTTGCAAGCCTGAGTACCTGAGTAGTCAAACTCACAAGCCTGACCTATAATAATAGGACCGGAACCGATGATCATAATCTTGTTGATATCCTGTTTCTTTGGCATACTAAACTCCTATCCCGCACTGTATCGTGCGTAAAATTTTTTCTTATAAAAACTTCTCTTAAAAAATCCCTAACGTATATCATAACATACTTCCGCATAAAATGCAAGACCAAAATCTTAATAATTCATAATTCACAATTCATAATTCATAATTATTTGGCATAGGACTGACTATCGTTTTTCTTATCCGATGTTTGTGATCGTGCACAGATAATCAAGCAGAATATTTTATGAATATTTTTCAATTTATGCAGTATATAACGTTCCCTTACCCAAAATATCAAGGCGCAAAAAAAGCGCCCACATCCCCCGATATGAGCGCAAGAAACTTACGTCCTATGTCAACAATTATGAATTGTGAATTATGAATTATGAATTAGAACCTGTGTGGTGGTTGATGATATCGTTGACACTGCGGTAAACATAGGGTTTCAGCTTTTCAAGGCTGACAGGTTCACCGTAGAGTATGGCTGAATGACAGGCAGAGCTTACAAGTTCAACTATCATAAACAGCATTATCTCGGGTTCTTCGATGCCGTCGGGTGCGTCCGCAAGGATAGCGTCGTATACCGAACGGAGATCCATATCATTGCCCTTTGCCGGAGAATTTACAGCGTGCTTGAAAACACCCCAGCTCAGGTTCTTCGCAATAAACGCAACCATGGGCGGATTGCCCGAAAGCTGATCGAGGATATTGTCGATAACGTATATCATCTTCTCGTTGAAAGTCATATCCTTTTTCTCGGCTTCAAGTGCTTCAAGTGCGTTTTTGAAAAGCTTGGAGGACTGGTGCGCCACCAGCTTGTTTTTAAGATCGTACTTATCTTTAAAATAAAGGTAGAAAGTACCCTTTGCAACCCCCGCACTCTTGGCTATATCCGATACCGAGGTCTTGCTGACACCGTTGGTGGTGAACAGCTTGTAAGCTGTAGCAAGGAGAGAATCCTCCTTGGCTTTTTTGTTTATATCAAGTTTACCCATTTTACAATCCTCCGTTTTTACAGCCGTGCTTTCATAAATAATATGGGGTACTTTTTTTATTATATGATATTTAGAAATTTTTGTCAATAGGTCAAAATCAACAGCGATTGCAAATGACTGACAGTCATTTTGTTTATCTCTACAAAATTATGACCAAAAGTCATTTTGGATATTGACCATTAGTCATTTTAGTGTTATACTACATATAAAGAAATGACCGAGAGTCATTAAACCAACGAAGAAAGGAACGGTAGTATGAAAAACTTCGGTAAAGCAGTTGTCAGACTGCGTATATTCATCGTCATACTGGCATTGGTGCTTGCGGTGCCCGCGGCGATAGGTATGCTGAAAACAAGGATAAACTACGACATACTCTCATATCTTCCCGAAGATATCGACACGATGAAAGGTCAGCAGATAATGCTTGACGAGTACGGCAAAGGCGGATTTGCCCTGGTGGTCGTTGAGGGCATGGAGGACAAAGATGTGGCGGCACTGAAAGCCAAATTCGAGAAAGTGGATACGGTAAGCGATGTGCTGTGGTATGACAGCATCGCAGATATATCCATACCGAAAGAAGTTCTTCCCGAGGACATTTATGAAGTCTTCAACAGTAAGGACGGCAAATCAACGATGATGGCTGTTTTCTTCGACAAAGCTACTTCGGCAGATGAATCCCTTGAAGCGGTAGTCGAGATGAGAAAGATAGCAGGCGAACAGTGTTTCATAAACGGTATGACAGCCATAGTTGAAGACATCAAAGACCTGACGATGAAAGAGACCACCGCATACGTCGGAATAGCGGTACTGCTGACAAGCATCATACTTGCGGTGACTATGGATTCACTGCTGATACCCGTATTCTTTATGCTTAGCGTTGGTCTGGCGATACTTTACAACCTTGGAACCAACATTTTCCTCGGACAGATAAGTTTCATCACACAGGCGCTTACAGCTGTTCTTCAGCTGGCGGTAACTATCGACTACTCCATATTCCTCTGGCACAGCTACAAGGAGCAGAAAGAGAGATTCTCCGATAAATACGAGGCCATGGCAGAAGCTATCTCACTGACCATATCCTCCGTTGTATCAAGCTCGGTAACTACCGTTGCAGGATTCCTGGCACTGTGCTTCATGAGCTACACACTGGGTCTTGATATGGGTATAGTTATGGCGAAAGGCGTTGTTATCGGCGTTATATGCTGTGTAACTATCCTCCCCTCGATGATACTTGTTTTTGACAAACTTCTGGAAAAGACCATACACAAGGATATTATTCCAAGCATGGACAACGTTGCTTCATTTATAATAAAACACCATACGGCATTCGTGGTACTGTTCATCGCACTGCTTATCCCCGGAGTTTACGGACAGACTCACACAGATGTTTACTACAACCTGACAGATACTCTTCCCACAGACCTTAACAGCGTTATCGCAAACACCAAGCTTCAGGAAGAATTCGGTATATCCTCAACACACATAATCCTCTGCAAATCCGACATGAAGCGCAAGGACGTAGTAAAAATGACAGACGAGATGAATGAAGTTGACGGTGTCAGCATGACAATGGCTTTCGATACGCTGATAGGTTCATCTATCCCCGAGGAAGCTATCCCCGAATCGGTCAGCGGTCTGCTGAAAGAAGGCAAATGGCAGATGATGCTGGTAGGCTCCGATTACAAGGTAGCGTCACCCGAGGTAAATGCTCAGGTCGATAAGCTGATAGACATTCTTAAAAAGTACGACGATACGGGAATGGTCATAGGCGAAGCTGCCGCGACAAAAGACCTGATAAGCATAACAAAGCGCGACTTCACCGTTGTAAACACAGTTTCCATCGCGGCGATATTCGTGATTATCCTGATAGCACTGAGATCACTTTCACTGCCGCTGATACTGGTCGCAGTCATCGAATTTGCGATAACAGTAAATATGGCAGTTCCCTGCTTCACACATACAAAGATACCTTTCATAGCATCGGTAGTTATAGGCACGATACAACTGGGCGCTACCGTTGACTATGCGATACTAATGACCACAAGATACAAGCAGGAGCGAGTATCCGGCAAGGACAAGACAGAAGCCGTAACGATAGCACTTTCAACTTCGATGAAATCCATCATGGTAAGCGCACTGGGCTTCTTCGCTTCTACCTTCGGCGTTGGCGTATACTCCAGCGTTGATATGATATCACAGCTCTGCACACTGATGTCCAGAGGTGCGCTCATATCCATGGTAACGGTAATATGCGTTCTGCCATCGATGCTGCTTCTGTTCGACAAGGTGATAATCAACAGCACAATAGGCATGAAAGATACTGCAAGACGCGAGAGGGCTTACAGAAAACCTGCGCTGAACAGTTAACCAAATAATTTACGGCAAAGGAGATATAGTTATGAAAAAATACAGCAGATTTTTAGCAGGTGTCCTGGCAGTACTGATATCTGCAGGTTCAACAGGATTTTATGCAGTTGCAAACAAGGACGATACTTCCGCAAATGGCAGTTCCTCAAAAGCTTCGGACAAGGATAGTTCCGAAGATGACGATGATTACAAGTCACCCGAAATAAAAAAGCGCGACAAGAAAAAGTCGGACGATACAAAGAAATCTGACGGCACCACTACCCGCAAGGAAGAGACGGTTTATATCCTCACCGATGCAAACGGAAATCCCACTAAAACAATAGTCAGCGACCATCTCGTTAACCCGCAGGGACTTACCTCGCTGATGGATGTATCCACCCTGAACGACATCGAGAACGTAAAGAACGATGATACATTCTCAGGCAGCGGCAAGGAAATGCATTGGAACACTTCGGGCGGTGATGTATACTACAAGGGCTACACCGATGCGGCATTGCCTGTTGATATAAAAGTTACATACACCCTCGACGGTAAAACGATATCCCCGGAAGAACTTGCAGGAAAAAGCGGCAAGGTAACTGTAAGATACGATTATATAAACAATTCGACTGCCACAGTAAAGATAAACGGCAAGAACGAGACTATCTGCACACCTTTCCTGATGGCAACAGGCGCACTTCTGGACGGTGCTAAATTCAAGAACATTGAAGTAACCAACGGCAAGATCGTTTCAGACGGAGACAGACAGGCTGTTATCGGCTATGCGCTTCCCGGGCTGACTTCAAGCCTTGGTCTTGATGAAGATGATGACCTGGGCATACCCGAGTATTTTGAGTTCACTGCCGATGTTACCGACTTTGAACTGAAAACCGTATTCACCGCAGGAACTAACAGCTTCTTCAACGAGATAGACTTCGACGGCATCGACAAGCTTGATGAACTGGAAGACAAACTGGGCGAGCTTGCTGATGCAGTAGATCAGCTTTCTGACGGTTCACAGCAGCTTTATGACGGCACAAAGGAACTCAACAAGGGTGTTGGAGATCTGAAAGACGGTGCAGATAAGCTGGCTGATGGCGGCAAACAGCTCAACGATGGTGCAGTATCTCTGGCTGACGGTGCAGGCAAACTTGCTGACGGAACTAAAAAGCTGGACAGCGGCGCAGGCGACCTGGTAAACGGCATCAAGAGTGCAAAGGACGGTGGCGACAAGCTGGTAGGCGGTTTTGCTCAGGTAAACGACGGTGCGGCTCAGCTGAAAGACGGTTCTGCAAAGTTGGCAAACGGTCTGGGCGATGCGGACACAGGCGCAAAGACTCTCGATGAGGGCGCGGCTTCTCTTGCAGACGGAGCAAGCAAACTCGATGAGGGTATACAGAAAGTTGCAGGCGGTTCGGGCGCACTGGCTGAGGGTACAAAGACTCTCGATGATGGCGCAAAGACTCTGCTTGACGGAATAAAGGCTGCAAAGAACGGTTCTTCACAGCTGGTGGACGGATTCATACAGGTAAATTCCGGTGCGGCAAACCTGAAAGCGGGTACAGCACAGCTGGCGGCAGGTCTTGTCGATGCAGATGACGGTGCGATGAAGCTGAAAGAAGGCGCTGACAAGCTCAAAGACGGTGCTGACACCGCCGCCGAAGGTGCAAAGACACTCAAAGACGGTACATCATCGGCAAAGGATGGCGCAAAGGCTCTGGCTGACGGCGCTAAAACTCTGGAAGACGGCATTAAATCAGCCAAAGACGGTTCTGCAAAACTGAAAGACGGAACTGCACAGCTGAAAAACGGCGCGGACGAACTCAAATCCGGCACAGCAAAACTTGCTGAGGGCATAGGCTCCGCCGATAAGGGCGCAGCAGACGTTCACAGCGGCGCAAAGAAAGTCGCAAGCGGTTCAAAGGCTCTGGCTGATGGTGCTGTAAATCTCAATAACGGCGCGGCTAACGTAGCGGCAGGTTCTTCACAGCTTTCCACAGGCGCAGGTTCACTCAGTACCTCCGCAGGTACTCTTTCCGCAGGCATAACCTCCTCAAAGGCTGGTTCTGCAAAGGTGCTTGCAGGGGCAAAGGCACTTTCAGACGGTATCGATACTCTCGCTGATGGTGCAGCAGCTATCCCCGAAAAGCTGAATGGTGTTTCGGCTTCTATGACAAATGCCGCAGACAGCCTTAACTCTACCATAGAATACAACAAGCAGGTGCTGGCAGGATTACAGCAAGTATATGCCGCTAACCCCTCTGATGATATATCCGCCATGATAGGCACTTTACAGCAGACTATCGCTTCGCAGGAGCAGATAGCCGCAGGTCTGGCTGATGGTTCTTCTCAGATATCGGCTGATACAACCGAGCTTACAAACGGCATCGCAAGCCTGAAAACAGGTGCGGCTTCTCTGGTGCAGGGCGCACAGACTCTCGATACGGGGCTGGCAACTCTCGATGAGGGCGGCAAGGCTCTGGCAGCAGGTGCGGGCAAGCTCTATACAAGTTCAAAAACTCTGGCTAACGGCGCGGCACAGGTATCCAACGGCGCGGCAGGACTGAAAGCAGGAAGCAGTGAGCTTCTGACAGGCGCAAATGCACTTTCCGAAGGTACAGGTTCACTCTCCAAAGGACTGACTACCGCTTCCGCAGGTGCTAAGAGCGTAGACAGCGGCGCAGGTGCATTGCAGGCAGGCATCGGACAGGTAAACGCAGGCGCAGCAGCCCTTGATGAAGGTCTTGGCAAGCTGTCTGCAGGTTCTGGCGACCTCAGAGTTGGTGCAAACACTCTGTTCAACGGCATCGCCGCAATAGATACAGGTACAACTTCCCTTTACGAGGGCATAAAAGCTCTGTCAACAGGTGCGGGTTCACTCAGCGCAGGAGCTTCTTCCCTTTCCGCAGGACTGCACTCCGCGAATACAGGTGCGGCTGCTCTTGATGCGGGCGCAGAAAAGCTTCAGGGCGGACTTGGTCAGCTTTCAGCCGGCGCATCAAAGCTCGATAACGGTCTTGGTCAGCTGAACGATGGCGGCGAAAAGCTGAAAGCAGGCACAGGCACACTGGCTTCAAGTGTCACCGAGCTTGTTGCAGGAGCAGGACAGTTGGCTGACGGCAGCACAGCCGTTGCAGACGGCGCTAAGAAAGTATCCGGCGGCGCACATTCCCTCGCAGAGGGTATAGCAGCGGCACGAAACGGCGCTGTACAGCTGGATACAGGCATAGGCTCATTTCAGGGCGGACTTACACAGCTTTCAGACGGCGCATATGCACTCGATGACGGTCTGGGACTTATCTGGCAGGGCGGACAGACCCTCAAAGACGGCACTTATACCGTATCAACAGGCAGTGCACAGCTTTTAGAGGGGGCTGAAAAGCTCTCCGACGGCAGCAGCACACTTTATGCGGGCATAACT
>Ga0256405_10006540_pt1 | contig 18526 bp, 17 predicted proteins | sample RumenRJG_02DNA_FD_189096 | JGI IMG/M metagenome (GOLD analysis project Ga0256405, IMG submission 189096) | Bovine rumen microbial communities from Lethbridge, Alberta, Canada - RJG_02 | ecosystem: Host-associated > Mammals > Digestive system > Stomach > Rumen | place: Canada: Alberta... | reverse complement strand
CCTCGAACTGCAGGCTGGGTTCCCAACCCAGTTCCTTCTGAAGTTTCGTAGAGTCGATGGCATAACGCAGGTCGTGTCCGGCACGGTCGGTCACGAAGGTGATCAGATCCATATCCTCGCCTTCCTTACGACCCAGCAGACGATCCACCGTCTTGATCACCACCTTGATGATGTCGATGTTCTTCCACTCATTGAAACCACCGATGTTATAGGTATCGGCAATCTTTCCCTCATGGAAAATCACGTCGATGGCACGGGCATGATCCTCCACATACAACCAGTCGCGCACGTTCTCACCCTTGCCATAGACGGGCAACGGCTTACGATGACGGATATTGTTGATAAACAGCGGAATCAGCTTCTCGGGGAACTGATACGGACCGTAGTTGTTCGAGCAGTTCGTCACCACTACTGGCATGCCATAAGTATCGTGGAATGCCCGTACAAAGTGATCGCTCGATGCTTTCGAGGCAGAGTATGGTGAGTGAGGATTATACTTCGTGGTCTCCAGGAAGAACTTATCACCGTAAGCCAGATGATGCTCTGCACTGGAAGCGGTCGTCGTGAATGGCGGCTCAATACCCTCAGGATGTGTCAGTTCGAGCGCACCATACACCTCATCGGTAGAGATATGGTAGAAGCGCTTGCCCTCGTACTTCTCAGGCAGACTCTCCCAATAAAGCTTTGCAGCCTGGAGCAAGGAGAGTGTTCCCATCACATTCGTCTTTGCGAAGGTGAAAGGATCCTTGATACTGCGATCCACATGACTCTCTGCAGCCAGATGGATGATACCGTCCACCTTCTTATCCTGCATCAGCTTGTAGAAAGCATCGAAGTCACAGATATCCATCTTCACAAACTCATAGTTGGGTTTGTTCTCGATGTCCTTGAGGTTTGCCAGATTACCTGCATAGGTTAATTTGTCGAGGTTAATGATGTGGTACTCAGGGTACTTGTTCACAAACAGGCGCACCACATGACTTCCGATAAAGCCAGCGCCACCAGTAATAACGATTGTTCTTTTCATATTCTATAAACTTGTTTTATTATCTCCTAATGTAATGACTTCCAAATCCTTAAATTCCTTGCCGTCGATCGTCAGGCGGATCAGCGTACGATCCTTGTGCCACCCTTGGATGCCAGCCGCACCTGGATTGATATGCAAGAGTCCCAAGGTCTTATCGTACTTCACCTTCAAGATATGCGAATGACCAGCCACAAACAACTGCGGCGGATTGGCAAAGAGTGTCGAGCGTACGCTGAAATCGTAGTTGCCTGGATAGCCGCCGATATGTTTGATGAGCACATCCACATCCTCACACTTAAAGCGGTTCAACTCCCGGTACATCAGCCTGAGGTCTCCCCCGTCGCAGTTGCCACATACAGCCCTGAAAGGTCTGAAGGCAGCCAGTTTCTCTGCCACCTCCACGCTCCCGATATCCCCGGCATGCCAGATCTCATCACAAGGTTCGAAGTAGTGCAGATACTTATCGTCCCAATATGCGTGGGTGTCGCTGAGAATACCAATCCGCTTCATAGTCTGAACTTCTTTCTGATAAACTCGGCTATGAGTTTCTCTGTTTCTTCCAATCCCAGTATGCTGGCGTCGATACACAGATCGTAGCTCTCTGCTGCCCCCCATTTCTTGCCAGTGTAGTAGTTGTAGTACTGCGCTCTGCGACTCTCCACATGTTCTATCAGTTTACGGGCATGTTCAGCATCAAGCTCTTTCACTTTCGACACCAACTGAATACGGAAGTCCATCGAGGCTGTGATAAATACGTTTACCACGTTGTCGAAGTCTCTCAGCACATAGTCAGCACATCTACCCAGAAACACGCAACTGCCCTCTTGAGCCGCCTTGCGGATGGCATCGCTCTGAAACTGGAACAGACGCTCCTGTGAGAAGTTGGAGCCATACAGGTTACCACCACTCAGGTGGGGCGTCTGTACATTCAGCAGACCACGCAGGAAGCCTTTCTTCTCGTCGTTCTGTTTGAAGAACTTCTCAGAGAATCCGCTCTCCTTCGCAGCCAGATTCAACAGCTCCCGATCATAGAACTTCGCATCGAAATCCTCTGCCAGCATCCGGCCTATCTCCTGACCACCAGCCCCTACCTGTCTGCCAACATTAATAATCATATGCTTCATTGATTCTTGAAATTTTTCATATACCACATCAGCATGGGTATCGTCATGGCAAACGATCCGAAGTCACTGGCCGGCATCGAGTACCATACACCATCCAGATCCCAAATCAGTGGGAACACATACGCCATCGGCAACAGCAGGAACAGTTGACGTGACAGCGAGAGAAAGATTGACACCTTCACCTTACCGATGCTCTGGAAGAAGTGGGTAATCGTAGCCTGCGAACCGACGACGAAGAATACCAACATGTCGAGTTTGATACCTCGGGCAGACAGTTCTATCAGCGTCTCGTCAGTGGTGAAGATACGGGCAATCTCCCTTGGGAAGAGCATCGAGAGTGCCCAACCTATCAGCAAAATCAGTGTCGCATAGCCAATGGCCAGGAACAGACAGCGCAACATGCGGTCATATTTCTCTGCACCGTAATTATAGCCCACAATGGGTTGCATACCCTGACACACGCCCATCACGAACATGAAGAACATCATCACCACCGAGTTGGCTATCGAATAGGCACCTACCGCCATATCACCGCCATAACGCACAAACTGGTTATTCATGAAGATCACGATGACACATGAGGTGACGTTCATCAGGAATGGTGAGATACCGATGGCAATGATATTCGTGACCAACTGTCGTTTCAGCTTGTAGATACCGCGCTTCAGGTGCAGGATCTCGTTCTTGTTCGAGAACAGCCACAACTGCCAGCACATCGCCAGCGTCTGCGAGGTGACCGTAGCCAATGCCGCGCCGCGTATGCCCCAACGGAACCACCACACGAACATAAACACCAGCAGAATGTTCATACCCACCGTAAACAGCACCGAATACATGGCGTGCTTAGGTTTGCCTGCTGCTCTGAGCACGGCATTCATGCCAAAATACATGTGAGTCATCACATTACCCAACAGGATGATGATCATAAACTCACGGGCATAGGGCAGCGTCACATCGCTGGCGCCGAAGAAATACAGGATGGGATCGAGGAACAGCAGACTGAGCACCATAAACGAGAAACCGATGATCAGGTTCAGCGTCAGGGTATTACCCAGCAGATTCTGGGCCGTCGAATAGTCTTTCTGTCCTAACTTCACACTGATGCTGGCACTCGCGCCCACACCCACGGCAGCACCAAAGGCTGCACTCAGGTTCATGAAAGGGAACGTGATACCCAGACCTGCAATAGCCTCAGGACCCACGATCTGACCAATCATCGCACGGTCAATGATATTGTAGAGACTCGACGCCGACATGGCCACGATAGCAGGTAGGGCATACTGCCAAAGCAGTTGTCCTACAGGCTTCGTCCCCAGTTCAAGCGCGGCTTGTTTATTATCCATTTACACCTATTTTATTTTTGACGATGCAAAGGTACATATTTTCTGCGACATGACCAAACAATCAATGGAACATTCCAAGAATTTTCCAGAAAGGTTTGGTTCACATGATTATTTTTACTACCTTTGCACCTATGAATCATAACAGATACTTATATTGGCTCATCCTATGTCTCATGCTAACAATGGTCATTCCGCAACCAGCCATGGCCCGCACGAGTCAGAAGACGAAATATCCTGGTGGGAGATATTATATCTGGCGTTACACCCTCAAGGACAAACAAGGTTCCCCCTACTCCATTGAGCATCCTGGACGTTTTCTCTCTCATAGAAGTATTGAGCGCAGGAAACGCCAAGGACTGAAGGTGGACTCCACCGACCTGCCCGTGAGCAACCGTTATCTGAGACTGATTGAGAAGACATCAGCAGAAACCGTCCGCGAACAAAAGAAGCGTTCTACGGAGTGGACTATCATCGGGACTTCCCGTTGGAACAACACCGTACTGGTACGCGCCAACGACACGACTTTACTCCAAAGGCTTGCTGCCCTGACTTGTATGCGCAAGGCAGAACATGTGTGGACCTCGCCTGACAGTATCCCACGGATGATCCGCCAAAAAGCCCACGACACCTTCAACCCCTGGGATAGTCTGAAGGGGGAGTTCTACGGATGCGGTAAGGAACAGATAGAGATGCTGCTCGGACAGCGGCTCCACAATATCGGTATGAAGGGCAAGGGTATGACCATTGCCATACTCGACGGCGGATTCCAGAATGCTGACGCCATCCCAGCCTTGCAGCACATCACAATTGCAGGCACGAAGGATTTCGTGTTCCCCAACAGTCCCTATTTCTTTCAGGAGACGGACCACGGTACGAAGGTGCTCTCTGCCATGGGCGCCAATGAACCACAAGTGCTGGTAGGGACAGCTCCAGATGCCCGTTATTGGCTGTTGCGCTGTGAAGATCAGCAGTCGGAACAGCCTGTAGAAGAGGATTATTGGGCCATGGCAGCAGAATTTGCAGACTCATTGGGGGCGGATATCATCAGTTCGAGTCTGGGCTACAATGACTATGATGACTTCCCTGGTTATTACCACCAGCGCGACCTGGACGGACACACGGCTCTCATCAGTCACACCGCCTCGATGTTGGCACAGAAAGGGATCATCCTCGTAAACTCCGCCGGTAACTCTGGTATGGGACCTTGGAAAAAGATCGCCTTTCCTGCCGATGCCGACAACATCCTGACGGTAGGAGCCTTGAACATAGAGCAGAAGAACGCCCCTTTCAGTGGTGTAGGCCCCACCCAGGACGGACGGGTAAAACCAGATGTCATGGCTCTGGGCAGTCCGACCGCCCTCATCTCTGGTCGTGGTACCATCGTCAGAGACATGGGTACCTCATTCTCGACACCTGTGGTAGCAGGACTGGTGGCTTGTCTCTGGCAGGCACTCCCGCAGAAAACGGCTCTGGAGATCATCCAACTGGTTCGCCAAGCCAGCAACAACTACCAGCGTCCTGACAATATTTACGGCTATGGCATGCCCAACTTCTGGCGGGCGTATATGGTGGGGAAGTTGAAAATTGACAATTGACAATTGAGAATTGACAATTATGATTTCTAAAAGGTTTTCATTGTTTGAGCTGAATCGGATCGTGAGGGAGACGATTGAATGCGAGATGCCCAATGAATATTGGGTAGAGGCCGAACTGTCGGAATGCCGTGAGTCGAGAGGACATTGTTATATGGAACTGATTGAAAAGGATGAACAAACCGCCACACCGATTGCAAAGGCATCAGCCAAGTGCTGGGCTTCGAAATGGATGCTCGTCCGTCCGTATTTCGAACGTGCTACTGGTCAGCGGCTTGTTGCTGGCATGAAGGTACTTTTGAAGGTTTATCCCCAATTTCATGAGGCTTTTGGATTCTCTTGGATCGTCACAGATATCGACCCCACCTACACACTGGGTGATATGGCCCGTAAACGTCAGGAGATTATCCGCAAGTTGAACGAGGAAGGCGTATTTGATCTACAAAAAGAACTGACACTCCCAATCTTCTGTCAACGTATCGCCGTCATCTCCAGTGAGACGGCAGCAGGCTATGGTGATTTCTGCAACCAACTGAGCAACAATCCCTACGGTTTCCAATTCCAGACACAGCTATTTCCTGCGATCATGCAGGGTGAAGGCGTCGAGCAGAGTATCATCAATGCGTTGGAGCGCATATATGATCAGCCATTTGATTGTGTCGTCATCATCCGAGGCGGCGGTGCCACCAGCGACATGTCGGGTTTCGACACGTTAGCATTGGCGGAACATGTGGCCAACTTCCCCCTACCAATTATTACGGGTATCGGTCATGATCGCGACGAGAGCATCCTCGACATGGTATCTCACACGAGGGTTAAGACCCCCACAGCTGCTGCTGCTTTGCTCATCGACCATCTGAAAGAGATGCTCGATACCGTTATGAATGCTCAGAACAGCATCACCAGACTCGTTCAGCAGAAGCTCTCAACACTCAGCGCTCAACTTTCGAACGTTTCGGAAGCGATCCCGCGTCTTTTCACTATTGTAAAGACGCGTCAGGAAGCAAAGATCGACGCCCTCCAGCAACGCATCCCCATGCTCTTAGAGCGTCGATTACTGGCTGAGAACCATCGCCTGCAACTGATGGAGGAAAAGTTGAAAGCCCTCGACCCCCAACTGCTTCTGAAACGTGGCTACAGCATCACGCTCCACAATGGCCGTGCCGTAAAAGATGCCACCACCCTGAAAGCCGGCGATGAGATCGAAACGCGTCTCGCCCAAGGTCTTATTCACTCCATCGTCAAAAGTTAATATGTTACTCTGTCAAATAATAAATTACTATGTCTAAAGAAACGAAATACGAAGCCGCTTTTGCAGAACTGCAGACCATCGTGCGCAAGATGGAGAACGATGAACTCGACATCGACCAGATGGCGGAACAGCTGAAACGCGCACAGGAATTGATCAAACTTTGCAAGGACAAACTGACGAAGACAGACGAGGAAATCCATAAAATTCTGGCTCAGGATTGATCCATTCGTCCCAAAAACTGTCATTTTATCACTTTTATGCGCTTTTTGTTGCGTATTTACAATATTATGTGTACTTTTGCAAGCAATTCGAAACTTTAACAAGATTGAGACAATGAAAAATCTGGATTGGGCAAGTCTGTCTTTCGGTTACATGAAGACCGACTACAACGTACGTTGCTACTATCGCGACGGCAAATGGGGCGAGATTGAAGTCTGCTCCGACGAGTATCTGAATCTGCATATGGCAGCCACCTGTCTGCACTATGGTCAGGAGGCATTCGAAGGTCTGAAGGCCTATCGCTGTCCTGACGGTAAGGTGCGCATCTTCCGCGTGGACGAGAATGCCAAGCGCCTACAGAGCACCTGTCGTGGTATTATGATGCCTGAGGTGAGCACAGAGCTCTTCACAGAGATGGTGAAGAAGGTGGTTCGCCTGAATCAGGAGTGGATCCCCACATACGAGAGTGGTGCTACGCTCTATATCCGTCCGTTGCTCATCGGTACCAGCGCTCAGGTAGGTGTGCATCCCTCTAAGGAGTACTGTTTCCTGATCTTCGTAACGCCAGTAGGTCCTTACTTCAAGGGTGGTTTCTCAAGCAACCCTTACGTGATTGTTCGTGAGTATGACCGTAGTGCTCCGCTCGGCACTGGTAAGTATAAGGTAGGTGGTAACTATGCCGCTTCCCTCTTTGCCAACAACCTGGCTCATGAGAAGGGTTACGCTTGCGAGTTCTATCTCGACGCCAAGGAGAAGAAATATATCGACGAGTGCGGTGCTGCCAACTTCTTCGGTATCAAGAACAACACCTATGTCACCCCTGAGTCAACCTCTATCCTGCCCTCTATCACTAACAAGTCGCTGATGCAGGTGGCCGAGGATCTGGGCATGAAGGTGGAGCGTCGCCCCATCCCTGAGGAGGAACTCGAAACCTTCGAGGAGGCAGGTGCTTGTGGCACAGCAGCCGTGATCAGTCCTATTTCTTATATCGACGACCTCGACACAGGCAAGCGCTACTCGTTTGGCGACAAGCCAGGTCCTCAGTCAAAGCGTCTGTTCGACACCCTGCGTGGCATCCAGTATGGCGAGATTGAAGACAAGCATGGTTGGACGACCGTAGTGATTGAGTAATCATGGGCTCGAATCAGTATTATAAGAATAAGGCTCTGGGGAGTCTGGAAGGCAACTGGGGCACAGCAGCCATCGCCACGCTGATCATTGCGCTCATCTCAGGTGGTGTCAGCAGTGTTGTTTCCTTGCCATTTGGCAATGATTTCACCATAGGCATGAGCATCAACAGCATCTGGTCATTGCTCTGTCTGCCTCTTCAATGGGGTTATACCGTGTTCTTCCTGAACCTTCTCCGCAGGGAAGACTTCAACTATGAGCGTCTGTTCGATGGTTACAAGGACTTTGCCCGTACTTTCCTGTTGGAGTTCCTCTATGTCATTGCTATGATGATTGGCTTCTGCCTCTTCATCATTCCTGGTATCATCATTTCCGTCGGACTGGTGATGGCTCCCTATATTCTGAAGGACGATCCACAGATCAGTGCGATGGATGCCCTGAAGAAGAGTTGGGAGATGACCAAAGGTCACAAGATGAGATTGTTCTGGTTGGGCCTCAGCTTCATTGGCTGGATGATCCTCAGTATCATGACCCTCGGTATCGGTTTCTTCTTCCTGGCTCCTTACATGGATACCACTTTTGCCCATTATTACGAAGATATTAAAGCAGCGTAAATGGGAAAAGGCAAGCTGGCGAAGTTCGCCGACATGGAAACCTATGAGAACGTGTTCCAGTACCCCTATTCGGTGGTGGAACACGTGCCTTTTGAGATGAAGGGCCACTGGCACGAGCAGTATTTCAAGAACAATCATCCCATCGTACTCGAACTCGGGTGCGGCAAGGGAGAATATACCGTGGAACTGGCGAAGCTCTACCCCGACATGAATTTCATCGGCGTGGATATTAAGGGTGCCCGTATGTGGACAGGGGCTACGCAGGCGCTGAATGAAGGACTGAAGAACGTGGCGTTCCTCCGCACGAACATCGAGATCATCGAACGGTTTTTTGCAGCAGACGAGGTACAAGAGATTTGGCTCACCTTCAGCGATCCGCAGATGAAGAACCCACGCAAGCGCCTGACATCGACCTATTTCATGGCGCGTTATCGCCAGTTCCTCGTGGATGGCGGTATCATTCACCTGAAGACCGATTCCAACTTTCTCTTCACCTATACAACCTATATGGTGGAGAAGAACCAGTTGCCTGTGCTCTTCAGGACAGAAGACCTCTATCACGATGCGCGCATCGACGAAGACACGAAGCAAATCCTCGCGATCCAAACCTATTACGAAAGCATGTGGATAGCGCGCGGACTGAACATCAAATATATGAAATGGCAACTGCCACGAATGGGCGTACTCGAAGAGCCTGAGGTGGAGATCGAACTCGATGACTATCGCTCCTATCACCGTTCCAAGCGCAGCAGCCTAGAGAAAGCGAAGTAAATAATTGGCAACGGACAACAGGACTAAAAGGACTGATTAAAAAGTCGTAAAAGTCATGTAGTCCGTTGCAAAAGATAAGATTATGGATAAAGTATTGTTTCCTAAGATGATCCTAGACGCGCTGGCGACGGTGACGTATGCCGGCACGAAGAAGAACCTCATAGAAAGTGAGATGGTGGCTGACACCCCAGCGGTGGCTGCCCCTGCCAAGGAGGGTGACCCCTGGAAGGTGAAAGTGGTACTGACCTTCCCACGCGACACGGATCCCTTCCTGAAATCTACGGTCAAGGCAACCGAAGCCGCCATCAAATACCACTGTGGACAAAATGTGGAAGTAACGATAGAGACAGAGTTTAAGACCGCTCCCCGCCCAGAGGTGGGACAGATGCTCCCAGGTGTGAAGAATATCATTGCCGTCAGTTCAGGCAAAGGTGGTGTGGGTAAGAGTACCATCTCTGCCAACCTAGCCATCGCACTGGCCCGCTTAGGTTACAAGGTGGGACTGCTCGACACAGATATCTTCGGACCTTCCATGCCGAAGATGTTCAACGTCGAAGACGAGCGTCCTTATGCCATCAAGAAAGATGGTCGCGACCTGATTGTTCCCATCGAACAGTATGGTGTGAAACTGCTCTCCATCGGTTTCTTCGTATCACCTACCACTGCTACGCTCTGGCGTGGCGGTATGGCTACCAGTGCCCTGAAACAACTCATTGCCGATGCAGACTGGGGCGAACTCGATTATTTTATCCTCGACACACCTCCTGGAACCAGTGACATCCACCTGACCCTGCTTCAGACCCTGCCCATCACGGGTGCCGTCATCGTATCGACCCCTCAGCAGGTGGCGCTGGCTGATGCCCGCAAGGGTATCGACATGTACCGCAACGAGAAGGTGAACGTGCCCATTCTCGGACTGATCGAGAACATGGCTTGGTTCACGCCAGCCGAACTGCCTGAGAACCGTTATTATATCTTCGGCAAGGAAGGATGCAAGCAACTGGCAGAAGAGATGAACGTACCCCTGCTGGCACAGATACCTCTCGTACAGAGCATCTGCGACAATGGCGATGCTGGTACCCCAGCAGCCCTCAGCAGTGAGACTGCCACAGGATTGGCATTCATCAACTTAGCCCAGGCTGTGGTTACCGTTACCAATCGTCGCAACAAAGAGCAGCCTGAGACAAAAATTGTTGGTATGCACTCATAACCCGAAAGCAAACAAGAAAAAAGGATCCGAAACTAACTCTCGGATCCTTTTTTCTTTGCTTTGAGCAGCAGGCGCACCTCGCGTTTCTTTCGCAGCACCTCCAAGCGCTCCTTCACATGTTGTCTGGCATGACTCATCTCTACACCATATACGATACATGCCATAGCGAAGTAGAAACCCACCTGGAGCCACAGGCAAATCAGCTCATGCTTCACATCCACCAGAGAAGCACCCATCGAGTTCAGTCGCACAAAGGCACGGATGCCAAACGTACTTGGGAAGATCCACGATACATACTGCCAAAAGCTGGGAATCGACGACTGAGGCCAGGATACACCACTGAGGAACAGCAGCGGCACTGAGACAAACACCATCAGCAGAATCACATTCTCACGGTAATGCACCAAGCAGGAAACGGTCTGGGCAAAGAGAACACAAGCCAGCAGATAAGGAACCAGCAAAGCCAACAGACTCTGCCAAGTGGCTATATGGATGAAGTTGAATATCCTCGGAACGACGACAGCCAGATAAGTACACATCACGGCATAGATCATGAGATAGCACAACGACTTTCCACAGATGATACGGCCCACACTGGAGTAGCATTTGTTGATAGGCACGAGATCACTGTAGCGGCTACGCTCACGAGCCGTACCCGCAGCCAGTCCCACGCCCAAGGCGAGTGTCTGCTGAATAATCAGGAACAGCACAGCTGGAAGCACCGACGAGCCATAGCCACCCGAAGGATTGAAGATAGAGACCTCCTCTATATGCAGCGGACTGGTGGCCACCAGGTCGTCACGCGCCGTATAGTTCCCTAACAGGTGTTTCTTGATCGTAACACCCATCTCTGTCGTCACCGCCAGGGCTGTCTGGTAAATCGCCTTATAGGTCAGCATCAGGGCCATATCGCAATACACGCTGACCGTAGCCTGCTCCAAACGATTCAGTCTGGTGGCAAAGTCCTCAGGAATAAAGTAGATTCCCTTCGCCACCTGCCGAGATACGAGCGACTTGGCATCGTCGAGGTCAACGGCATGATATGCCACCTTCACATCAGGCGAGGCATCACACATACGGATGAACTCACGCGACTCCTGAGAGTTAGACTGGTCAACGACCACTACAGGCACCTCGTGTACCGTCTCATTATTATATATCCAAGAATAGAGCAAGGGATAGACTAAAGGCACCAAAATGCAGAATATCAGCACGCCCTCATCACGAAACACATGCCTTAATTCCTGCCGCCACACATAGGTAGCATCATCAAGCCAGTTTAGGATATTATGGAATATAGACATAGTTGAGCATTGCGTTTTTAACCTTACTGAGAACAAACCAAGGCGTCAGCGTGAAAGCCACGAGAGCCACCAGGTGGAACCATGCGTCAGCCAAAGGGAAACCATTAAACACCGTTATCTGATAGAGCATGTAATAGTGGCGCAAGGGGAAGAGCCATGTCAACGACTGCAACGGCGTGTCCATGCCCATCATGGGGAAGGCTGAACCTGCCATCGAGAAACTAAGCACCGCCCAAAGCGAACAGACACTCATCGACATACGGAGCGACGGCATCAGACCAAAGATGAAGATGCCAAAGCCTATCGAACTAGCCACCTGAAGCAATATCAGCAACAGGATCTTCCACAGACTGCCCTCATGGGGGAAGTGCAGGATGGCATAGATATAGAACTCATAGAGGAAGATGATGGCAGAGAAGATCAGTGCCTGAGGCAGATACTTGCCAAGAATGGCAACGACAATCTTATTGTCAGCCGCTGCCAACCACTCCTTTCCACGACCGAACTTCAGCTCCATGCCCAACGAATAGGCAGAGATCAGGAACATGAAGAGCATCATCACACCAGGCACGAAGACCGTTGAGAGATACATATTATAGTTGCTCCAGGGATTCACGATCTGATGGAGGTCGATACGGATGGGCTGCAACAGCGTCTGAATCTGCTTGTCGGTCAGTCCCTTCGCACGCATCGTGGCCTGCCCTACCCCCATCGCACCAAGCGTGGCAGTGGTCTTCAGGTCCTTCATCACCATCGAACCAGCCGACAACGTAGTCTGACTGTAATAGAACGAGATGGTAGGGCGCCTGCCGGCAAGCAGCTCTTCCGTCGTACCTTTCGGCAGGTAGAGGAAGCCGTAGATCTCGTTTTTCTGCATCGCCTTACGTGCATCCGCCACAGAGGGATAGTGAGCCACCACCTTCGAGCACTGGAAGCCGTCGAGCTTACGGCCCAGCGTTCGTGTCATCGTGGTATTGTCGAGATCGACAACACCTACCGGCATCTCCTGGGGCACACCATCATTCAGCAGCGAGGTGAAGAACACCATCACCAACAGCGGGAACACCACCATACAGTAGCCGTAAATGCGATTCACATAGAGGATCTTACACTCACGCTTGGCTACTTCCCATATGTTATTGAGATACTTCAAAGTCTCTAAACTCTTAATTCTAAATTCTTACTTCTTAATTACCAATGACATACCTGGGCGCAGACCTTCCATTTTCTCCACAGGACGAGCCTTCACCTCAAAGGTCTTCAGGTCGTACTGACCGTTGGCCTTGGTGGCCTTCCAGACTGCGAACGAGCCTTGATCCTTCAGATGATAGACCTTCATCTTTACGTCTTTGTTGAAGGCTGGCACGAAGACCGTAAATTCAGTACCCACCTGCATGCCGTCCAACTGATCCTCACGCACGTTGAAGGTACCCCACATATCGTCCATCATGGCTATCGACATGATGGGAGAACCCGTACCCACCAGTTCACCGACCTTCGGATAGATATCTGTGACCTCACCCTCTTTCTGGGCAATCTGAACCGTCTCATGGATATAGGAGGTCACCTCCTGTACGGCACCTCTGGCACGACCCACCTGGGCAGAGGCAGCCAGTTTATCCTCCATACGGGCACCGTTCACGGCCATGTCATACTGACTCTGGGCAGCCTTCATCTGAGCTTCCATCGCCTTATAGTTGGCAAAGGCCTCATCACGCTTCTGGGCACTCATCACACCCTCGTCGAAGAGACGCTGCACGCGATTATACGACTTCTCTGCGATCTCAAAACCAGCCTTCGCCTGCTGTAACACGGAGAAAGCACCCTGGATCTGCTCCTTGCGGGCACCATTCTTCGCCTTCATTTCCAAGGCGGCAGCCGCACTCTCTGCACTCTGAGCCTGTTCCATCTTGGCACGCACCTCCGGTGCATCCAGAATGGCAAGGGTATCACCAGCCTTCACGTAATCTCCCTCCTTCACACGGATTTCGAGGATACGTCCAGGCACCTTACTTGACACACGATACTCACTCACCTCCACTTGTCCTTGGATGATATCCGGATCACGGTCGAGGGCGATGAGCCCGATCACTGCTACGATCACTACCACTACCGCGAATCCCAACACGGCAAGCATGATGTTCTTATGTTGACTTTTTGCTGACATAATATCTATAAACTTTTAACTATTAATTTTCAATTATTCCAATGTACCAAGTGCCTTCTGCAGATCTACCTGCGACATCTTGACATCAATCTCGGCATCAATCTTCTGCGACTGAGCCTGGAGCCAGGCTGTCTGGGCCTCCATCACCGTGGTAGGCGTGATCACCCCCTCACGGAAACCGAGATTAGCCATGCGCAGGTTTTCGTCTGCACGCTGGATATTCTTCTGGGCCATCAACAGTTTCTTGTTGGCTTCATCCACCTTGAAGGTGGTCTGGTTCACCTGCAGCTCAATCAGCTCCCGCGCTTCGGCGAGTTCGAGATTGGCAATCGCGGTAGCCCCCTTTGAGGCACGTACCTTATACATCACGTCGCCCCAGTTCCAGATGGGCACACGCAGCGACACGCCCACATTCCAGAAACCGCGGAACTTCCGCTCAAAGCCGTTCAGCATATTAGGATTGCTGGCAGCATAGCCGCCTGTGAGCAGCAGCTGGGGCATGTTGCCTGCCTTGAGGATATTGGTGGTCTGCTTCGAGAGATCCACCGTATTCTGCAGCATCTTCAGCTCCGGACGGTTTGCCACCGCCTTATCCACCTCCAGCTTCGGCTGCAGCTCCAGCACAGCGATCTGTCCTGCCTGTTCGTCGGCAAGCGTCACCTGCTCGTCAAGCGGCAGTCCGCAGAGCTGGTTCAGCAGCATACGGGAGAGTACGAGTCCGTCGTTCACTTTTGTCAGTGTCATCTCGGCCTCGTTCACCTTCACATCCACGCTCAGGCCGTCGCTCTTCGTAGCCACACCCTCCTCGATCATCTTATAGACATCCGCATCGAATTTCTTCACCAGGTCGAGATAGCTCTGTGCCAGTTGCTGTTTATGATAGAGCGACACCACCTGCCAGTAAGCCTGATCCAGCCGATAAAGCGTGGCCTGCCTACGGGCATCCAGGGAGTTGGCAGCCAACTTCTCGTTGATGTCTGCCATCTTGTTCATGGCAATGATGCTTCCACCCATAAACAAGGGTTGGGTTAGCATCACAGAACCGACAAGCATATGACGGGTATCCGTATCGAAGGCATCGACAATCTTCTGTCCAAGACCATTCAGCATCTTCTCTGTCACAGGGCCTACCCTGCCCATCACATTTGCGAGTGTTTCATGATGCACCATCAGGTCGGCCAGGCTTTTGGTCAGTCCTGTTCCGATCATGGTTCCCAAGTTACTGAACTCCGTTTTCTGAGTCTCACTAAGCAAAGATATCGGCTCACTGGTGTACTGATAGGTGCCGATGGCACTCACATGAGGCAGGTATTTCGTGCGTGCCGACTTCCTGAGGTTGGCAGCGACGTCCTGTTTCAACTTCGATACACTCAGTTGCTTGTTGTTACGCAAGGCCATCTGCCGGCAACTGTCGAGCGAGAGCACCCGCTGTGCCCCAGCCGGCAAGAAACCAAAAGCCATCAGCCAAAAACCAAAAGCAATCTTTCTGTTCATATCAGTTTAATTTCTAAAAAATCGGTGCAAAGTTAGTGCATTTCAACGAAATAACAAAGTTTTTTTGCAGTTTTATACCTTATTTATTTGGAAGTTATCAATAAAAACCTTATATTTGCGACATATTTACGATAACCTATGAACAAAGATAGCTTTCTGCATAAGGCTTTCGATCTCTATTACGATGGCTTCCGTTCCATGCGTCTGGGTAAGACACTGTGGGCGATCATCCTGATTAAGCTGGTCATCATCTTCGCCATCCTGAAGGTGTTCTTCTTCCCCAATTTCCTGAAAGAGCACGCCCAGGGTGATGAGTCGGGCTATGTCGCAAATGAACTTGTAGAGCGAGCAAATTAAACATTAAATTTCAGATATTATGTTCAACAACCTATTATTAGACATTGATGCCGGAACCATTGACTGGTCGAGAGCGCAATTCGCCCTCACGGCAATCTATCACTGGCTCTTCGTACCCCTGACGCTCGGACTGGCCGTCATCATGGGTATCGTGGAGACCATCTATTATCGTACGAAAGAGCAGTTCTGGAAAGATGCAGCCATCTTCTGGCAGAAGCTCTTCGGAATCAACTTCGCCATGGGTGTCGCCACGGGTATCATCCTCGAGTTCGAGTTTGGCACCAACTGGTCGAACTACTCCTGGTTCGTAGGCGATATCTTCGGCGCCCCGCTGGCAGTCGAGGGAATCGTGGCGTTCTTCATGGAATCCACCTTTGTGGCAGTGATGTACTTCGGATGGAAGAAAGTGTCACCAGGCTTCCACCTCGCCTCCACCTGGCTCACAGGCCTAGGTGCCACGATCTCTGCCTGGTGGATCCTCGTCGCCAACGCCTGGATGCAGTATCCAGTAGGTTGTGCTTTCAATCCTGACACGATGCGTAATGAGATGGTGAGCTTCGCCGAGGTGGCCCTCTCGCCCTTTGCCATCAGCAAGTTCTGTCATACAGTCACTTCCTCATGGATCATCGGCGCCGTCTTCTGCGTGGGTGTGTGCAGCTGGTATATGCCGAAACGCCGTGAGCCGCGCCTGTCGATCGAGAGCATGAAGATCGGTGCTGCCGTAGGTCTGGTTGCCTCTCTGCTCGCCGCCGCCACAGGTCATAAGTCAGCCCAGGATGTGGCTGCCGTACAGCCTATGAAACTCGCAGCCATGGAGGCTCTCTATGATGGTGGCAACGGCATCGGTTTGAAGGTCATCGAAGGCATCGAGGTACCAAATGCCCTCTCCTTCATGGCCACCAACGACTTCGAGGGGTATGTGCCTGGCGTGAACGATATCCTCAACGGCTACACCAAACCTGACGGACAAGTGGAGCCCTCTGTCGAAGAGAAGATCGAGCGGGGCAAAAAGGCCATCGCCGCCCTTGCCGCCTACCGGAAAGCGAAGCACGAAGGTGCTGAAGACTCCACGATCAATCAGCAACTCAGCCTCCTCAACGAGAACATGCCTTATTTCGGCTACGGTTATATCCGCGACAAGGAAGAGGTAGTACCTCCCATCGCCGTCAACTTCTGGGCGTTCCGCGTGATGGTGGGTTTGGGCGGTTTGTTCATCCTCTTCTTCGCCGTGGTGCTGGCAGGCGCTTACGGGTGGCCCAGACAGCTGTGGCGCGACCGCAGCATCACCGGACTGCCCAAGTGGCATTACTGGATCGCCATCGCCCTTATCCCGTTGGCTTATATCGCCTCTGAGAGTGGCTGGCTCGTCGCCGAGTTCGGCCGTCAGCCCTGGACCATCCAGGATATGCTCCCCACGTGGGCAGCCGTCAGCGACCTCCAGTCGTCGAGTGTGATGATCACCTTCTTCCTGTTCCTCATCCTCTTCACGACGATGCTCGCCGTCGAAATCAACATCATGCTTAAACAAATCAAGAAAGGACCGCAACTATGACATACGAATTCTTACAACACTACTGGTGCTTCATCGTATCGCTGTTAGGAGCACTCCTGGTCTTCCTGCTCTTCGTACAGGGAGCCAACTCTGTCGCCAGTTCTTTAGGACAGACGGAAGAAGGCCGTCGCCTCGTCTATAACTCCACAGGACGTAAGTGGGAGTTCACCTTCACCACCCTCGTCACCTTCGGCGGTGCCTTCTTCGCCTCGTTCCCCTTGTTCTACTCCACCTCGTTCGGCGGTGCCTACTGGCTCTGGATGATCATCCTCTTCACCTTCGTGTTGCAGGCCGTCAGTTACGAGTTCCAGAACAAGATCGGCAACATCCTCGGCCCGCGCACCTTCCAGTTCTTCCTCACCCTCAACGGCATCCTCGGTCCGCTGCTCTTAGGCGGTGCCGTCGCCACCTTCTTCGAGGGTTCCAACTTCATCGTGGCGAAGGACAACCTGATCGATGCAGGAGCCATCACGCCCATCATCTCATCTTGGGCAAATGCCTCCCACGGTCTCGACGCCCTGCTCAATCCCTGGGTACTCGTCTTGGGCTTTGCCGTGGTGTTCCTCGCCCGTGTGCTGGGCATCCTCTATGTCATGAACAATGTGGCCGACGAGGGCATCCGCTCTCGTGGCACAGGACGTCTGATCGCTGCGGCTGTCCCCTTCCTCGTGCTCTTCGTGGCCTATCTGGTCCATCTGCTGCTCAAGGAGGGCTTTGCCTACAACCCAGAGACGGGCATCATCTTCATGGAGCCCTATAAGTACCTCACCAACTTCCTCGACATGTGGTATCTCACCGTCGTGCTGCTCATCGGAGTGGTGCTCGTGCTCTTCGGCATCGGCAAGACCATCTTCTCGAAGGGCTATGTGGGTGGCATCTGGCCTGCAGGCATCGGCACCGTACTCACCGTACTGGCCCTGTTGCTCTGCTCCGCTTGGAACAACACGGCCTACTATCCCTCGACAGCCGACCTCCAGTCGTCGCTCACCCTACAGAACTCCTGCTCGAGTGAGTTCACGCTGCGCACGATGTTCTGGGTGTCGCTGCTCGTGCCGTTCGTACTGGCTTACATCATCTACGCCTGGCGTGCCATCGATGCGAAGAAACTGACGAAAGACGAACTTGAAAGCGACCACGCTTATTAATAAGAAAGATCCCAGCCAATCGGCTGGGATCATTTAATTAAGCAGGTCGTCAATGTAAGTATAGAACTCAGGATCCTCTCCCACGACCACTTTTAGTAATTTGCCCTCAGGCGAGACCACCGCTTTCGTCGGGAAGCCCTCGATGCCGTACATCTGCGCCAGATCGGCCATCATGTCGTCAGGACAGCGCACCTGGAGCCAGGGCAGGTCATACTGCTCTACAGCGG
>Ga0256405_10006538_pt1 | contig 18533 bp, 15 predicted proteins | sample RumenRJG_02DNA_FD_189096 | JGI IMG/M metagenome (GOLD analysis project Ga0256405, IMG submission 189096) | Bovine rumen microbial communities from Lethbridge, Alberta, Canada - RJG_02 | ecosystem: Host-associated > Mammals > Digestive system > Stomach > Rumen | place: Canada: Alberta... | reverse complement strand
CCGTAGAAGTCCAAGCGAAACGGAGAAGGGCTCCCTGTGCATCGGATGGTCGCTGACCAGTTCGCTTTTGACAGGAAGGAAGGTTCCGGCGCCCACATGGAGACATACATTGCGGATTTCTATCCCTTTATCCTTCAAAGAATCAAGCACTTCATCCGTAAAATGGAGTCCTGCAGTAGGGGCGGCTACCGATCCGCGGACCCTGGCGTAGAGGGTTTGGTATCTTTCAGTATCTATTGCCTCCGATTCCCTGTTCAGATATGGGGGGATGGGAATAGTACCGCAAATCTCAAGCACTTTGGAGAACGGAGATCCATCGTCCCATGAAAAATCCACGAGGCCGGTCTCACCGGACCGTTCCACAAGTCCGGCGCGGAGGTTCATCCGTTCAAGTTCTGCAGTACGCTGCGGGGTATAAAGATGAAGGATATCTGATTTCCAGCGTTTTGCATTGCCAATCACACATTTCCACCGGCAGGTTGATGTCGCTGAGAAACAGAGGTTGTACTCTGCCGGAGATACAGGCTCAAGGCAGAAAATCTCAATAATCGCCCCTGTTTCTCTCTGGAAATGAAGGCGTGCGGGAACGACTCTGGTTTCGTTGAATATCATAAGGGAATTGCTGTCCAGCAAGGACGGGAGTTCCCTGAAAACATGGTCGCTTATATGACCGTTATCGTAATGCAGAAGTTTCGATGAGTCCCTTTGAGGCAGCGGATACTTTGCTATCCGGCTATCAGGCAGATCATAATTATAGTCTTCGATCCTTATTTCGGGAATCATTTCGTTGCGTCTCTTTTTTAAATCCATGCAAAAATACACAATTGGCCGCAAATATTGAAATCTCGCCGACTTTGACTCATTCCTGCTCGGGATCCACAGGCTGATATCGATTCATATAGTTACATTTGTAAATTACGATGGGAAGCTTCGACACAACACCCAATTCTGTCAACACTTGGAACATTATACGCTATAAGAAGATTTTATGCTAAGTTTTATCATCTTATAGTTTACGGATAATCAAGTATATACAAAATATACCTAAATCAACTCTTCAGTTTAAAGCAATGATTTAAATCCAGATTAGTCCACAAAGTCGTTCGCGTGGTTGTAAAATTACACATATAAGTTTATTATTCAGGTATTTAACTTTATTTATCTAATTCTTTTTCGATATATGTTTTCGGCTCTTCCCTTCCCTATTGTCTACAGCATGGGGTTTGCATTTTATCCCATTATTCTTTAATTTTGTAAAAACATTATTTACAAAAATGAACAAAAGACTTCTTCAGTTCCTGTCCGTAGAAAATATCTCCCAGACGCAGTTTGCCGATACAATCCATGTAGCCCGCGCAAGCGTCTCCCATATCCTTGCCGGAAGGAACAAGCCGGGATATGATTTCCTCGAGAGCATGCTTCGCCACTATCCCAATCTGAATCCTGAATGGCTGTTAACTGGCAACGGCAGGATGTACAAGACGCAGGATCCTGCAGATTTTGTCCCCATAATGGAACCAGAGGGATTGAAAAACGCGCCCACTACAAGAATCGATACTTCAGATGACAGTACGCATATATCTACAGATAAGCGTAATATTACAAAAATACTGATATTTTATTCCGACGGCACATTCACTGAAATAAGCTGAACACACGTATTTTTACTATATTTGCGTGTTTATCCGGCATTGCAATGTACAAGCATCTGATCCGACCCATTTTGTTCCGGTTCAATCCGGAAAAGGCGCATAACCTTACCCTTGCCTTTCTCTCTTGGTTCAAGCATTCCAGGTTGTGTTCCCTGTTCCTGCGTCTTCTATTCAAACGGTCGGCTCCAGCACTTGAAAAGGAGGTTTTCGGACTGAGATTTCCCAATCCCGTGGGACTTGCAGCCGGGATTGACAAGAACGGCGAGCATTACAACACCTTTTCCGACATGGGGTTCGGTTTCGTTGAGATTGGTTCGCTTACCCCTAAACCCCAGAAAGGGAATCCAAAGCCCAGGCTGTTCCGCCTTGTCAAGGACAAAGCCATCATCAACCGCATGGGAATCAACAACAAAGGGATAAAGAACGCAATCTCGCAAATACAGAAATATCCTCCAAGGACCATCCTGGTTGCGAATATTGCAAAGAATACCGTTTCCAAGAATGACACCGAGGTTATCAGTGACTATGAAAGGTCTTTCTCACTGATGTACGACTTCGTTGACATGTTCACGATTAATGTGTCCTGCCCCAATGTCGAAGGTCTCCAGTCCCTGCAGGACATATCATTCCTCTCCGACATCCTCGATCCTATCCTGGACCTGCGCCTTTGCTACGACGATTACAAGCCCATCCTTGTAAAACTTTCCCCAGACATTGATTTCCAACAACTTGACGAGATCCTTGACTGGTGCATGCTTTCTGGGATCGACGGTATCGTCGCCGGGAACACCACAAGGAGCAGGGACAACCTCGCGACCGACAGGAATGTCGTCGAGCGGATAGGGGCCGGAGGTCTTTCGGGCGGTCCCCTTTTCTCAAGGAGCCTGTCGATGGTCAGTCACATCAGGGAGCATACCAAGGGGAAACTCGGAATCATCGGTGTGGGAGGCATTATGACACCTGCACAGGCAAGCGACATGCTCGCGGCCGGGGCGGATTTGATCGAAGTGGCGACCGGCTTTATATATGAAGGTCCCTCATTCGTGAAGAATATTCTTAAATATTTACAAATCAAAAAGAAACAATCATGACTCAGGCATCGGTCTGCACCATCGGAGATGAGATTCTGATAGGACAGATTGTTGATACTAATTCATCCCGCATATCCCAGGCCTTGAATATTGCCGGAATACGGGTCAAACGCATGCTGTCGATCGGAGACGAACGTAAAGAGATTATCGACAGCCTCAGGGAGGAACTGGAAATAAACGATATCGTTATTTCTACCGGCGGACTTGGACCAACAAAGGATGATATCACCAAGGCAGCCCTCGCCACCCTCTCAGGCAGCCGGAAATATGTGGAGAATGAAACTCAGCTGGCGATAATCCACAGGATACTATCCTCCCGGGGACTTGATGTCCTTGACATAAACAGAGCCCAGGCCATGGTCCCGGACACCTGTGAAGTTATTCCTAACAATCTCGGAACAGCTCCGATCATGGTGTTCCGCTTCGAAGAAAAGGTTTTCGGCCATCCGGCAACCTTATATGCCCTTCCAGGAGTGCCGTTCGAGGCCCTCGGGGCTGTGCCATCCGTGATTGACGACATCAAGGCACACTACCCTGTCGAAGACATCTACCACAAGAGCGTGATGACGTACGGAATGGCGGAATCAGCTTTGTCTAAGCTTATTGAACCCTGGGAAACCGCCCTGCCTGCGGACATGCATCTGGCATACCTGCCCAACCAACTTACCGGTGTGAGGTTAAGATTGTCGATATATGGTGGGGAAAAAGAGAAGGAAGAGACGAGGATAGAAGCTGAATTGAAGAAGCTGGAAGCCATCCTTGGCGACAAGATATATTCAGATTCCGACGATAACCTCCAGAATACCATAGGACGCCTCCTGAAAGGGACCGGCAAGACCCTGAGCGCCGCTGAATCATGCACAGGCGGTGAGATTGCCTCCCTCATTACGTCAATTCCTGGCGCATCTGAATATTTCCTGGGTTCAGTGACATCATATGCCATTTCAGTCAAAGAAAGCGTTCTGGGTGTAAATCCAGCCACGATCGAGAAGTGCGGCGTGGTGAGCCGGGAGGTCGCTGCAGAGATGGCGGAAGGCGTGAGAAATCTGACCGGCAGCACATATTCCGTAGCGACAACCGGACTTGCCGGACCGCTCGGCGACGGTGTCAACAGGGTCGGTACGGTGTGGATCGGAGTCAGCGGCCCCTCGGGCACAAAGACCTTGACAAAGAATTACCAGAATGACCGCATGCGAAATATAGAACGTTTTTCCGCCACTGCACTTGATTTCCTCAGACAATATATCCTTAATGATTCGAGCAGCTAATTTTCAATTTATAAAACATTATTGTTAATTATACTAACAAAAATGTTATCAGGTATTTTGTTGCTGAATCAGAAAATCTTTACAGTTTAAAACAGAATCTCTGAAAGTCCTCTGGGGAAATTTTGACCACCTATTGCGCCGCTCAAATGGCCTACCTGGACGGCATGTCTGAATAGTGCATCAGGGTAGATGACTTGACCTTTACGATTTGTATTTCCGGCTGGCCATCGAAATAAAGCTTGCTTCCTCCGGCGAGGTCAACCCTAAGTTCGTCGGAAGCGCTTTCCATGACAGTGCATGAACCTGTAAGGGCAATGTCAGCCCTGGGTGTCTCGATGCCGGTGAGCTCCATTTCGGACGAACGCTGCCCTCTTACGACAAGTTCGCCGGATTTTCCGGAAACCTTCACTTTAGAACTGTTGTCACCGTTGACGACCATGGACTCCGCATCTCCGTTTACGACTGTGTTCGAAGACCCTTTCGCATTGACGGTAAGGTTCTTGGAAGAATGGGTGACACTCAGGGCGGAAGAACCTCCTGCATTCAGGTCCAGATTGTCCGCCTTCAGTCTCAGGGTCGCGCTGCTCTTTTTGTCAACAGCCACCTTGATGCTGGTCCCCGACAGTTCGAGGTCCCTGATCATGGAATTGTTCGTTGCGGTAATCAGGATCGAACCGCCTTCGAAGGCGGAAAGGGAACCAAGTTTAGCATCTTCCTTAAGTTCAATTCCTTCGAGAGACTGGACGTAAACCACAGCTTTCAGGGTGGGCGTCAATCCATTACGTCCGCTATACTGCTTCTTAAGCTCTTTTGGAACAGCCTTGTTGTCGAATTCCAGGCAAAGTGTCCTCGATTTCACCTCGACTTTGACATAATCAGCCAGGACTTTGTCTACGGTGAGGACGACGCTGTGCTTGTCCGCCTGGCGAAGGGTGACATCGAAACCGTCTGAAACGGATATCGAAGTGAATGTTGACAGTTTCTGTTCGATCTCCTGCACCTGGGCATTTGCACACACGCAGAAAAAACATGAAGCAATTATTCCGATAACAAAACAGAACCTTTTCATGATTAATAATTTATTCCGGTTATTCTTCTAGCTTTTCAATGAGTTTTCCCCACTCTTCCGTCATAATCTCGACGTTCCTTTTATCGTCGAGATACGTTGTGGTCAATGCCAAAATATCGTCATTCTCTCCCGGATTTGCAAGTATTTGCTCTATTTTCTTCATGTCCTCCTCGAACCTGGCTATCTCGCTTTCCAGGAAGCTGACCTGGGAGCGGAGCTTCCTTTCTTCCCTGGCTGCCGCCTTTCTCTTCTGGAAATCCTCTTTAGCCGCTGTCTTCCTGTCAGATTCAGGAGCAACCGTGACCGCAGGAGACTGAGCCAGGTCTTTCCGTTCAAGGTCCCTCAGGCTTCCAAGCCTTTTTTTGCGGAGAAAATCCGAGACGCCTCCCAGGTGCTCCTTTACCTTCCCCCCCTTGAACTCATACAGCTTGTCTACCAGTCCGTCCAAGAATTCCCTGTCATGGGAAACGACGATCAGGGTGCCGCTGAATTCGCGGAGCGCCTGTTTGAGGATATCTTTCGATTTGATATCCATGTGGTTGGTAGGTTCGTCAAGGGCGAGCACATTGTGATTCCGGAGCATGAGCCTCGCCATGCCTAGCCTGGCCCTTTCTCCACCGCTGAGTACGGAGACCCTCTTATCTATATCGTCTCCACGGAAGAGGAACTGGGCCAGGATATCCCTGAGCCTGGACCTCAATTCCGCCGGGCACACCCTTTCCACAGTGCTCCACACGGTTTCCTTAGGATCAAGGACATCTTCCTGGTTCTGGGCATAATACCCCAGGCTGACATTGTATCCGACGCGAGACTCTCCTTCCAGAGGAGAGAGTTCTCCCGTAATTACCTTCATCAGCGTGGTTTTTCCCTCTCCGTTCCTGCCTACGAACGCCACTTTCTCCCCACGCCTGATCTCGATTTCAGCGCCGGAGAACACTACCTTCCCAGGATAGCCGGCTGCAAGGGCGGAAGCCTTGTACACGACATCGCCGCTCCGCGCCGCCGGCGGGAACTTTACCCTGAGTGTTGCATTGTCAGTTTCATCAACCTCGATGATGTCCAGTTTTGACAGGGCCTTGATGCGGCTCTGGACCTGATTGCTCTTGGTCGGTTTATAGCGGAAGGTACGGATGAACTCCTCCGTCTTGGCTATCATCTTCTGCTGGTTCTCATATGCAGCCGTCTGCTGGGCCATCCTTTCCTTGCGGAGTTCCTCGTATTGCGAGAACGGTACCTTGTAGTCGTAAATGTGTCCTAGCATGACCTCCACCGTGCGTGAAGTCACGTTGTCAAGGAACCTTCTGTCGTGGGAGACTACAAGGACAGCCCCCCTGTATGCCTTCAGATAGTCTTCGAACCATTCGATGGACTCGATGTCAAGGTGGTTGGTAGGCTCGTCAAGGAGGAGGAGGGAGGGTTTGGAGAGAAGGATCCTGGCAAGTTCTATCCTCATGTTCCAGCCCTGTGAGAAAGTTTCCGTCGGTCTGGAGAGTTCTTCCTGAAGGAATCCGAGACCGACAAGGATCTTTTCGGCCTCTCCAGGTCCAGCCTCGGGGCATGAATCCCTGACTTCATCCAGGACGGATTTGCCTTTGTGGTGTTCCATTATCTGGGGCAGATAGCCGATTGTCTGCTCCCTGGGCATTTCGATCCTGCCGCTGTCCGGTTTTTCAAGACCGACGATCAGCTTCATGATCGTGCTCTTTCCCGCCCCGTTCTTGCCGACAAGTCCTATCTTTTCGCCATCGGTGATATGAAAGGATATTCCGTCCAGCAAGGGGGTCCCGCCGAACGATACAGTGACATTGTTGATGCTTACCATGCCTTAAACGTTCGCTTTCTCAATAAGAGAGAGGAACTTCTCGGGACAGCGCATGGGGCGCCCCGTAGAGGCGTTGAGAAAACCTAGGGTGACGGTACCTTCGCAGCAGAGTTCTCCGTTCTGGTTGAAAATCTGTTGGTTGACTATGAGTTTCGCCATCGGGATATCGGCGATGTCGGCGGTAATGCTGAGGGTATCCCCTGACCTGGCAGGACGATGGAACCTGAGCTGGGCGCTGACAAGCGGAAAGGTCAGGCCGTCTTCCTGGCATTTCTCAATCCCATAGCCCCATGAATCGATCATTTCGTCACGGGCACATTCGAAATACCTCAGATAGTTGCTGTGATGGACGATACCCATCGGGTCGCATTCATAGTAGCGGACCTTGAGCGAAGTCTCGTAATGTATCATTTCCCAAGAGCAGACAAAGATTTCTCAAGAGCCTCGATACGGCTGAGCGCATCTGCTTCTTTCTTGCGTTCGCCTGCCACTACGGCCTCGGGGGCATGGGCGACGAAGTTCGCGTTGCCGAGTTTCTTGCGCACGCCATCGAGGAAAGCCTTCTGATGGGCAAGCTCCGCCTCGAGCCGGTCTTTCTCTTCCGAGGAATCCACAAGGCCTGAGAGGGGCACGCTGCACTGCACGGTTCCGACTATAAAGGAGCTGGACGGTCCCTCAGGGGCCTTATCAAGCAATTCCACGTTGGCAAGTTTCTCCAGGACTGAATCAATCTCGGGCAAGGTGCTGCCTTCAAGCCTGAGCCCCAGTTTCTGTTTGGGAGATATCTGCTTCTGGGCACGGATCGCACGGACTCCGTTGACGGCGCCCTGGGCGATCTCAAAGCCTGAAAGGAATTCCGAATCGACGTCCCCGGCTTTCGGCGTGGGCTGGAACATGATGGTCTCGCCTTCTTTGCGCTCCGCCATGGACTGCCACAGTTCCTCCGTAATGAACGGCATGACCGGATGGATGAGCCTCAAAAGCTTGTCGAAGAAAGCTACCGTAGCATCATAGGTCGCCCTGTCGATGGATCCTCCCCAGGCGGGCTTGACAATTTCGAGGTACCAGCTGCAGTATGAGTCCCAGAAGAGCCTGTAGATAGCCATCAGGGCATCGGAGATACGGAACTTGGAATAGTGGTCTTCCACTTCGGCGATGGTGCGGGAAAGCAGGTTGTCGAACCATTTTACGGCCGCCTTGCATTCTTCGCCCTGTACGGCCTTGTCATCAACTTTCCAACCAGATACAAGCCTCCACGAATTCCAGATCTTTCCGCAGAAATTCCTTCCCTGCTCCACCATGCTTTCATCGTAGAAGATATCGTTTCCCGCCGACGAACACAGGAGCATCCCTATGCGGACCGCGTCTGCCCCATATTTGGCGATGAGGTCCAGGGGGTCGGGAGAATTGCCGAGCTGCTTGGACATTTTCCGGCCCAGCTTGTCGCGGACTATTCCGGTGAGATAGACATTATGGAAAGGCACATCCCCCATGAATTCATTGCCGGCCATGATCATCCTGGCGACCCAGAAGAAAAGTATGTCAGGACCGGTGACAAGATCGTTCGTCGGATAGTAATAGGCGAGGTCGCGGTTGGGCTCATGGTCGGGATGGCCGGGCTTCTCCGGATCGAATACCGAAATCGGCCATAGCCAGGAAGAGAACCAGGTGTCAAGGACGTCAGGATCCTGCCGCAGATCTTCTGCATTGACGGCGGGATCGATCTCCCGTGCAGCCTGAAGGGCCTTTTCAGCATTGCTCTCCACTACGAACCTGCCGTCGGGAAGGTACCACGCGGGAATCTGCTGCCCCCACCAGAGCTGGCGGCTGATGCACCAGTCATGGACATTTTCCATCCAATGGCGGTATGTGTTCCTGTATTTGTCCGGAATCAATTTTACCTTTCCGCTTTCTACGGATTCAAGGGCCTCCCTGGCCAGTTCTCCCATCTTGAGGAACCACTGGGTGGACAGTCTGGGCTCAATGGCGGCGTTCGTCCTTTCCGAATAGCCTACCGGCGAAGAGTAATCCTCAATATGGTCAAGGTTCCCGGCTTCCTCGAGCAGGCCGACTACGTCCTTCTGGGCCTGGAACCTGTCTTCCCCGACAAGGACCACAGCATCTTCAGTAAGCCTTCCGCGGTCATCTATAATGTTGATGACCGGGAGGTTATGCCTAAGACCGATCTCGTAGTCATGGGGGTCATGCGCAGGGGTCACCTTAAGGCAGCCCGTACCGAAATCGATGCTTACGTAATCGTCTTCAATTACGGGTATTTCCCTGCCGACAAGGGGGACTAGCACTTTCTTTCCGCGAAGCCATGCGTAGCGCTCGTCATTCGGATTGACGCTGACGGCTGCATCGGCCATGATGGTTTCAGGACGGGTGGTAGCCACGACGAGATATTTGTCGGTGGGATGCCCCTGTCCGTCGGAAACGAAGTAGCGCACATAGTACAGATGCCTTTTGGTATCCTTGTAGATGACCTCCTCGTCGCTGACGGCCGTATGGCCTTCAGGATCCCAGTTCACCATCCTCACTCCCCTGTATATCAAGCCCTTCTTGTAGAAATGGACAAAGGTGTTTATCACGGCTTCGGAAAGGTCGGGATCCATGGTGAACCTGGTACGGTCCCAGTCGCAGGAAGCGCCGAGCTTGCGGAGCTGAAGGAGGATCTTGTTTCCGTGTTCTTCCTTCCATGCCCAGGCATGCCTGAGGAATTCCTCGCGGGTAATGTCCTCTTTTGATATTCCCATCCCCTTGAGTTTGGCGACCACCTTGTTTTCCGTAGCTATCGACGCATGGTCTGTACCGGGCACCCAGCAGGCATTTTTCCCGTCCATGCGGGCCTTGCGGATGAGCACGTCATTCAGGGTGTTGTTGAGCACATGGCCCATATGGAGTATACCGGTAACGTTCGGAGGCGGAATCACTATCGTATAAGGTTCCCTGCCGTCGGGCTCGGAATGGAAAAACCTGTTTTCCAGCCACCAGTCATACCATTTGTCCTCTACTTTCGAGGGATCGTACTTTGCACTGATTTCCATATTCTTCTCGATCCGGGCGGATTGTTCCGCCGCATTTTGCAAATATAGCGGTTTTTTGCTAAATTTGTCTAAATCTAGACACTCAGAATATGGAAGAGAACAGCAAAAACCAGCTCAACCTGGATATCCGCCCGGAAGTCGCCAAGGGCAATTATTCAAACCTTGCAATCATAACCCATTCACATTCCGAATTCATCATCGATTTCGCCGAGATCCTGCCCGGGCTGCCCAAGCCTGAAATATGCAGCCGTGTCATAATGACGCCGGAACACGCGAAGAGGCTTCTCAACGCCCTGATGGACAATATAACCAAGTATGAGTCCCAGTTCGGTTTCATAGACATGGGCGGACAGGCTCCGAAAGGCACCTTCAACCTCGGGAACCTCCCTGATTTCAATCCCGATGCTCCAAAGTCATAACCCATGGCATCAGAACTTTCACAGATTAAAGCTTTTACCTTCGACATCGATGGCGTCATGACCGACGGTGGGATCCTGTGTGACCTGCAGGGCAACCTCTACCGCACCTTTGACGCGAAGGACGGTTTCGCCGTAAGAATGGCTGTGATGAACGGTTACCCGGTCGGGGTGATTACCGGAGGCCGCTCAGGCAGCATCAGGGAAAGGTTCCGCAGTTGCGGAGTACCGGCGGAAGACGTCTATCTGGGATCTTCGGACAAAATCACCGATTTCGACGACTTTTGTTCCAGGCATGGCCTCAGGCGCGAGGAAGTGGCCTTCTTCGGCGACGACATCCCTGATGTGGAGGTGATCCTGGCCGCCGGCATAGGCATTGCCCCTGCTGATGCAGTCCCCCAGGCAAAGGCGGCCGCGGACTACGTTTCCCCATGCCCCGGCGGCAAGGGTTGTATCAGGGAATTCTTTGAGAAAGCGATGAAAGCCGCCGGAAGGTGGAATTACGAAACTGCGGAATACAAGAAAATCTTCTAGGCTATGACCGGTCTCTGCGGGAAAAGGATCATCTTAGGTAGCGGTTCTCCGAGAAGGAGGGAGCTGCTCCATAGCCTTGACATTGATTTCATGGTAGATACCGGTACAGACTTCAAGGAATCGTTCAATACCGGACACCCCGATGGTTTCGTGCCCGAAAGGATGTCGGAAGGCAAGTCCCTGGGTTTCCACCGCCCCCTGGAAAAGGATGAGATACTGATCACCGCCGACACGATGGTATTCTGCGGGAACGAGATGATGGGCAAGCCCAGGGACAGGGCGGATGCCGTCAGGATGCTCAAAGACCTTTCCGGAAACGAGCATCAGGTCATAACGGCCGTCACGATCCGCTCATGCGACGGGATGAGGAGTTTCTCAGACATGTCCAGGGTGTGGTTCAAAGATTTGACAGACGAAGAAATAAATTATTACATAGATACTTACAAACCCTACGACAAGGCCGGGGCCTATGGATGCCAGGAATGGATCGGCGCTATCGGAATCTCCCGGATCGAAGGGTCCTTCTACAATATAATGGGATTTCCCGTCCATAGGGTTTGGGAGGAATTGCACAGGTTCCTGGAAGGATAGACATTGATACAGCTTATATGAGCAACACAAAAGAACGACTTGAATCCCTCGATGTACTAAGGGGAATTGACATGTTTCTCCTAGTTTTCATCGAACCTTTCTGCAGATCCCTGCTTCGGGCCGTGGTTCCTGACCCGCAGTCTCACTGGCTCTGGCAGTTATTCGACCACGTTGACTGGCACGGCTTCTGTTTCTGGGACATGATAATGCCTCTGTTCATGTTCATGTCGGGGATTACCATCCCCTTCGCCCTAGCAAAATACAGGGACAGGAAAGCGCCTCTTGGGCAGTTCTGGAAAAGGATTTCGAAGAGGTTCATCCTCCTCTTCATCCTGGGAGCCATGGTCCAGGGCGGGCTGCTTGACTTTGACATCCACACCCTGAGCCTCTATTCAAATACCCTGCAGGCAATTGCCGTAGGCTATGTCGTAGCTGCCATCCTCTTCGTCTTTACTCCGGTCAGGTTCCAGTTCGGTGCAGCCGCCTTCCTTCTCGCCGGTTTCGCCGCCATCGTGGCAATCTTCGGTGGCAACAGCTACGAGGTAGGAAACAACCTCGTGGAAACCATCGACAAGAACGTTCTCGGCCATTTCCGGGACGGTGTCGACTGGGTTGACGGCCAGTATGTTTTCAAGGATTACCACTACACCTGGATATTAAGCTCCATGAATTTCGCCGTTACGGCGATGCTTGGGTGTTTCACCGGAATCGCTTTGAGAAAAGAGGACTGGGCCCCGATGGAAAAAGTCCGCAACCTGCTGATATGCGGAGCATTGATGATCATTGTCGCCCTCTTGGCCGACCCGTTCCTTCCTATTATCAAGCACATCTGGAGCAGTTCCATGACCCTCCTGTCAGGAGGAATATCGATCATGGCCATGGCCGTCACCTATTATCTGGTGGACGTCAAGAAATTCAACAAGGGTCTCGACTGGCTTAAGTATTATGGAATGAACGCCATCGTCGCATACTGCGTCTATCACCTGGTCAATTTCAGCTCCATCCCTACCTCCCTCCTACACGGGACCTCCCATCTTATCGGCAGCTGGTATCCGTTCCTGATCTCGTTCTGCTGCCTGCTGATCCAGTTCCTTATCCTCAGGTACCTGTACAGGCATAAGATTTTTATCAGGGTATAATCAACAAACCATCAAATCCATCATATCATGAAAACCATCTTCCGAAGTCTGTGCGCATTCTCTGCAGCCGTCCTTCTCATGGCTGGATGCTGCAACAACTCATCAAAATGGGTGTCAGGAGAATACAGCTGGCCCTACAAGGTTGAAAACGGGACCATCGTCACGAAGGTACCAGAGCGTCCGGCGGGACAGGAAAGCGCCCTCGGCCTCACCGCCCCTAAGGTGCCGGTAGTACGCGTGGGATTCGTCGGAATCCGCGGTCGCGGGGCCGGCGCCATCGAACGCTGGACATATATCGACGGCACCAGGATAGTCGCCCTGTGCGACTATGAGCAGGAAGTCGCCGAGCGTCGCCAGAACATTCTCAAGGAAGCGAGCCTCCCTCCTGCCGTCCTTTACTGGGGACCGGAAGGATACAAGGAACTCTGTGAACGGGACGACATTGACCTCGTCTATATCGCAACCGACTGGAAGCATCACTTCCCTATAGCTAAATATGCCCTGGAACATGGCAAACATGTCGTAAGCGAGGTCCCGGCCGCCCTTACCCTCGACGAAATATGGCAGTTGATAGACCTTGCAGAATCCAGGAGGCTTCATTGCATGATGCTTGAAAACTGCTGCTACGACTTCTTCGAGCTGAATTCACTGAACATGGCGCAGCACGGAGTATTCGGCGAGATTATCCGCGTGGAGGGTGCCTATATCCACAATCTTACCGGCCTGTGGGGACATTATTGGAAGGAAGATCCTTCCAGCGTGATGGACTGGAGGATAGACTATAACCAGAAACACCGTGGGGACGTCTATCCCACCCATGGCCTCGGTCCTGTCGCCCAAGTGCTCAATATCCATCGCGGCGACCGCATGAAAACACTCGTTGCCATGGACACGAAGGCCGTAAACGGTCCGGCTTGGGTAGCGGAACAGACAGGAAAACCCTGCGAAGATTTCAAGAATGGACAGAATACGACGACCCTCATCCGCACCGAGAATGACAAGGTCATTGAAATCCAGCACGAAGTTACGACTCCCCGCCCTTACAACCGGCTCTACCAGCTTGACGGCACAAAAGGCTTCGCGAACAAGTATCCCGTTTCTTTCTATGCGATGGAAAAGGATCAGTACGAATCCCTCGGCCTTAAGTCCGACAAGTCGTTCGGACACGATGACTTCCTGCCGGCAGAAGAAAGGGCCGCCCTTGAAGCCAAGTACAGGCATCCTATCGTAACGAAGTACGAGGAGGTTGCGAAACGCGTCGGAGGGCATGGCGGAATGGATTTCATCATGGACTGCCGTCTCGTGTACTGCCTCCAGCACGGACTTCCCCTCGACATGGATGTCTATGACCTCGCAGAATGGTGCTGCCTGGGCGAACTGGGCGCCATGTCGATGGACAAGGGTTGCCTTCCCGTGGCCGTTCCCGATTTCACCCGCGGTTACTGGAATGTAAAGAACGGATTCTCACATGCTTATGCATCTCCGGAAGAAGAAGCTGAAGTTGAAAAAGCCTCCGCCGATTTCACAGCCAGGCTCAAAGAGGAAGGAAAGGCATACTGGTCTTCCCATGCCGACAAGTAGCCTGTTTAATTAAAATTCTCCATATTCCGGCCTTGTAATTTATATAATTGCAAGGCCGATTTTTTATGGATTGTAATTTGTGTACTGTTATCCGCGGCATGCAAATAAAGCGAAACTGTATCTGAAGACGTCTGGCACTGTTTATTTTAAAACGAATTAAAGAATCCTTTTAATCATAATAACAGTTTAAGTATTTGATTGGACGCGTCTTGCATGATAATATTAAATTATTTTGAAAAAATTTCTAAAAAATATTTGCATTATATAATTTTAATACTAACTTTGTATCCGGGTTGAGCAAGGAGGTTCTCTCCCCTATCAGCCTATTGGTTATTAGTTTTAGTGTTATTAATTATGTGGTTAGTATGAGTCGTCCGCCCGTGAGGGTCGAAGACTCTTTTTTTTGTGTATATTTGTATGGATATATGACCATACGAACATGACACGTAAGTTTTTGACCGCCCTTTTCTGCTCGCTTGCCTGCATCTCTCTCTCAGCCCAGGATTTTGTCTACACCGACGCCTCCGGATTCCATGTCTATGGAAAGGCCATTGACAATTCCTTCCCCCAATACGGTCGGCTTCCCGAATACCTCGAAGCTGAACTGGCCGCCGTGAACCGGTCCCCTGTCTGGGAACTTGGAGGTAATTCTGCAGGACTCTATATCCGTTTCCGAACGGATTCCCCGGATATCCGGGCAAGATGGACCGTCACCATCAACAGGAGCATGAACCACATGACCGATACGGGGTGCAAAGGTCTGGACCTGTATACGCTGGACGGTGGCGTCTGGCGGTTTGCGGGATCGGGAAGGCCTTCCCGGGAACGGGAAAATGACCAGCCGCTGCTCGAGAGCACGGACGGGACGATGAGGGAATATATGCTATACCTTCCTCTATATGACGGCATAGAGAAACTTGAAATCGGTGTCCGGGAAGGTTCTGTCCTCGCCCAATCCTCTGTAGTTTGGCCTTTAAGGAAGGGAAAGGTCGTCATGTACGGAACGAGCATCCTCCAAGGCGGCTGCGCCAGCAGGCCTGGAATGGCGTTCACGTCAATAATAAGCAGGCGCCTGGGCGTCGAAGTAGTCAATCTTGGATTCAGCGGGAACGGAAGGCTGGACTACGAAATCGCCCGTCTGATGGCCCAGGTCGAGGATCCCGCAGTCTTTGTGCTTGACGAAGTACCAAACAGCCATGAAGAGATGGTGAAGAGCAATGGGGAGACCTTCTTCCACATCCTTCGGGACGCCCATCCTGACGTTCCAGTCATATTCGTGGAAAACGCCCTCTATCCGCACATGAGGTACAACAAATTCTTTTACAGGGTGGTTACCGACGGCAACAGGGCCCAGAAGGAACTGTATGAGAAGCTCAGGAAAGCCGGGGAAAAACGGATTTACTACGTTCCTGCCGACAAACTGATCGGCACCGACGGCGAAGGCACCGTGGATGGAGTCCACTTCACCGACCTTGGAATGATGCGCTATTCAGACATCCTGATTCCCGTACTGAAAAAATGCCTGTAGAAAACTCGGGTCCTGGACATTTTCTTATGCAAGTCGCCTGAATTCGTTTAGACTTAGGGCAAAAAAATGCCCCAGCAGACATCTGCAAGGGCGAATTTGAGGTGCGAAGCGGAATCGAACCGCTGTACCAGGTTTTGCAGACCTGTGCCTGACCGCTCGGCCATCGCACCGTTGGGATTGCAAATATAGCCTTTTTTATCCGAACTGCAAATTTAATTTGGACTGGTCCGGACGATTATTCCACATAAAGGAGCAGTCCCTTGAGGTACTCCCCTTCAGGATGATAGATGTTCACTGCATGGTCGGCCGGCTGGTTGAGACGGTCGAGGATGCGTACGCGCCGGCGCGTCTGGGCGGCGGCAGAGAACACGGCAAGGGCGAACTGCTCCTTGTCGACCACCTGCGAACAGCTGAACGTGAAAACCAGACCTCCCGGAGCGACCTTGGAAATGGCAGCGGCATTGAGCCTCTGGTATGCCCGGAGGGCATTTGAAACGGCGCCCCTGTGCTTTGCGAATGCTGGAGGATCGACAATCATGAGATCGTATTTATCCTGGGGCACATCCTTCAGGAAAGCAATGGCATCTCCACATGTCCCCTCGTGCAGGGAAGGATCGAAACCATTGATGGCCACGTTCTTCTCGACCATGGACATAGCCTTGGCGGAAGAATCCACGGAATCTGCATGGATGGCACCTCCGCCGAGGGCATACACCGAGAAACCGCCGGTGTAGCAGAACAGGTTGAGGACATTACGGCCTTTGGAATACCTCTCGACCAGGGCCCTGTTCTCCCTTTGGTCAAGGAAGAATCCGGTCTTCTGCCCCTCCGTCCAGTTGACCAGGAAACGATGGCCGTTTTCAAGCACCTCCTGCTGATCGTCCGAAAAGTCTTCCCTGCGATAGAGGTAACCGTCGACCAGGTCTAGACCGGCCTTGAACGGAGCCGTGCCCGAACTTTTGTCATAGACCGCCTTCAACGAATCTCCGAAAACGGCCTGAAGCGCGTCGCAAATCTGCTTCCTGGCCCTGAACATGCCCACGGAATGGGCCTGCATGACACAGACGCCGTCGTACCAGTCGATTATCAGCCCGGGGAGTCCGTCTCCTTCCCCATGGACAAGCCGGAAGCAGTTGGTAACGGACGAATCCACCAGGCCTGCCGAACGCCTCACTTCAAGGGCTTTGGAGATCATCTCCTCCCAGAAACCGGCCGAGAGGGCGTTGGAAGAGAAACTGAGCACCCTGACCGCGATAGAGCCTACCTGCCAGTGGCCGGAGGCAAGGAAACTGCCGTCGCTTGCATAGACGCCCACTATGTCACCTTCCGCCGGGTTCCCGACCACCTGCGCTACGGAGCCGGAGAACACCCAGGGATGGAACCTCATGAGCGAGTCTTCCCTACCCTTCCTGAGAATTACCTTTGTCATTGTCCTTGTTCTTTTTTGGAGGATTGGGAGCCAGCTGTTCCGGAGTGAGGGGTGTCTTCTCCGATTTCATCAGTCTCAGGTACATTTCCCTGCAAACCCAGGCATCAGTCGCGGCATACTTCTGCTGCGCTTCACTGAGGGTTTCGGCTTCCCAGTTTGAAAGCTGCTGGGTCTTGGATATCCTGATACCGAGGATAATGGCAGTCATCTTCTTGACGCTTTTATCCCTTATCCCATATTCCCAGCCGATCTTCTGAAGGTCCACGAAAGAACGGGCGTCAAATCCCTCTAACCTCTGGAGCCCCCTGATATCGTCGGCGACTGCCGCTCCCACCTTGACGATCTTCGGCGTAGCAAGCAGGTTCCTGAGTTTGTATGGCATGCCCAATTTCTTAACCCGGAACAGGAAGGCCCTGCTGTGACCTGAAAGCTGGAGAAGGGAGGTTCCGTAATGGGGCTGGTCCGGTGAGAAACTGGGCCTGGACTCGGTGTCGAATCCTATTACCTTCTGTCTCCTCAGCCATCTGACCGCCTCGTCGAAAGCGGCCCCTTCGGAATCCACGACAACGATTTCTCCGGTGAACCCTCCCGCTTCGATCTTTTCTATTTCCTCTGCGTCAATGCTAATCTTGTACATAATCCCGATATGTCCTGATCGCCTCTGTCCTGATCTTGGTCAAAAGGGAGTCAGGCATATATTCATCACTATATCCTATAAATGTATATGTATCTACTTCATAATTGTTTGGCCGCGAGTATTTATAGTTTTCCTCAAAGTATCCTCCTTCGGTATACACCTCGGGATCGAAACCGTATTTCGGGTAGGAGATCAGCCCCTTAGCTTTCGGCCAGGCTATATTGTGGGTGAAAGAATTCTTCTCCCTCATTATCCTGTAGCACTCGCCGGCGATCTGCGAAGCCACCCGGCCCAGGGTATCTTCAGGGGAAGCAGGATCAGCCTTCGCCCAGATAACTGGGATGTTGCGTCCGGAGATGTGGAATAAGGTATCGATATCCGCTTTGGCATGTGCCTCCATGACAGGCGACGCGATAACTATCATCTTGGCGGCGGGTTTGGTGATATGATTGTCGCCGTAGGCGTCCGCACCGGCGAGAGTATCCAGGGACGACAAGAGGTTCCTTACCATTATTTCCCTGAGCATTAGCTCATTCCCATGGGAAAGGAATCCTTCATAAGGAGTGTTGGCCGCATCCATATAGGACACTATGGTTTCACCGGCGAAATCGGGAAGCCCGTCAGGGTCCCTCCTGCCGTCAATATTGTCGAAATCATCCCCTGTGAGGAAATACTCCGAAAGGACAAGGCAGGATTCCGGAGACCCGATAAGTGCGATCGCACCGGAAA
>Ga0256405_10006537_pt1 | contig 18534 bp, 14 predicted proteins | sample RumenRJG_02DNA_FD_189096 | JGI IMG/M metagenome (GOLD analysis project Ga0256405, IMG submission 189096) | Bovine rumen microbial communities from Lethbridge, Alberta, Canada - RJG_02 | ecosystem: Host-associated > Mammals > Digestive system > Stomach > Rumen | place: Canada: Alberta... | reverse complement strand
CACCTCGGTGTCCAGACCGTCCTTTCCCTCGCTCAGTATTTCATATTTCAGATCTTCCAGTAAGTCTCTCAGTTTCATAGTATTTTCATTTGCCTCCATCGCAATATTAATCCATTATGATTATAGCACAAACATCCTCCGCTGTGGGAGGAAACAAAGCCGCGTACCATGATTTTGCATTGAAAAAGAAGCGCCGCTGCGACGCTTCCTTCCTCATCTTTATCGTGTGTTTTTTATTATGTTTTCATCTTACTTACGCGTAACCTGTCCCGATTCGCATCAGTCGTCATCGTCATGATCGTCATCGCAGTCGAACTCGGCCCGGACGGCGTCTGTCTGCATATCGGTACGGCCTGCCATCCGCAGTATTAATTTTTCATCGAGTTCCAGTGTATTCATATTCATACTCTATGATCTTCCCGTTCGGCGCGAGCACTTCATATTCGTGCTTGTAGTTTCCGCTGCGGAACTTGACCTCGTACTTTCCCTTCTTGTTTTTGTAGGAATATACGCATGTTCCTTTTTTGACATCATTGTAGCTTCTGCCCGAAAAGTCCGCAACGATTCTTCTGGCTTTGTCTTTGCCGATCTTTTTCTTTGACGTATTCTTCTTGTACTTGTACTCGACGGCTTTTTCAAGGATCCGTCCATCCTTGGCGGAGATCTCATAATCGTACTCAGCGCCATTGCTTTTTCTGACGAACTCGATTTCGTAGTTCTTCTCTTTCTCTACGTCGATCTGTTTCACCTGCTTTTTCGAAAGTTTCGCGTTGGCGAGAGCGATCTTCAGTGCTCCATCCTTACTTCCCGGAGCGGCGGCTCCGAATGCTGTCGCGCTCATTGCGAAGATCAGGATGACCGCGAGCGCCACAATGCTGATTCTCTGTTTCTTGTTTTTCATCTTTCCGTCCTCCTTTATATAGTTAACCTACGAAAACGCCGTTTTATTGCAGCACAAAAAAAGTTTTTATTATCACTTGATTATCACAATATATAGTGGTTTTGTAGTATAATAGGATCGAAATCAAGGATTTCGTGATTTTGCGTTACAAAAAACAAGGAGGTATTCATATGGCAAGCAGCTTTGATATAAAAGGCTCAATGGTAGCCCTGATCACACCGTTCCACGAAGATGGAAGCATCAATTACGACAAACTGGAGGAGCTCCTGGAGTTCCATATCGCCAACAAGACCGACTGCGTTCTGATCCTCGGCACGACCAGTGAATCGCCAACATTCACATGGGAAGAGGACTACGAGATCGTCAAGCGCAGCGTCGAAGTATGCAAAGGCAGGATGCCGCTGATGGCCAACGCCGGCTCCAACGACACGCGCACATCCTTCGAGAAGGCGAAGCGCTTCGCGGACGCGGGCGTGGACGCGCTGCTGTGCATCTCGCCGTACTACAACAAAGCCAACAAGACGGGTCTGTACCACCACATCGCTGACGTGGCGGATTCCGTCAACATTCCTGTTGTTGTTTACAACATTCCGGGCAGAACCGGCATCAACATCCCGATCGATGTCATGACGGAGCTCGCCAAGAAGGACAACATCGCGGGCGTCAAGGAAGCCACCGGCGACATGAGCTACGTCGCCAAGCTTGCAAAGGCCACAAAAGACATGGACTTCAACATCTGGAGCGGCAACGATGACATCACCATCCCGATGATGGCGCTGGGCGGTGCCGGATGCATCTCCGTATGGGCGAACCTGCAGCCGGACAAAACTGTGGAAATGACCCACGCGTTCCTGGAGGGCAACACGCAGAAGGCGATCGACATGCAGCTCGAGTACATGACGCTGATCAATGACTTCTTCATCGAAGTCAATCCGATTCCGATCAAGGAAGCCATGAACATGGCCGGCATGAACGTCGGCGGATTCCGTATGCCGCTTTGCCCGATGAGCGATGCGAATCGTGAGATCCTTCGCGCGGAAATGCAGAAGCTGGGAATTATTTAAGTCACGAAGAAACCGGACCGCAGGTCCGCAGGAGGGAAAATATAAATGAAAGTACTGATTACCGGATACGGCCGCATGGGCCGTTTGATCGAGGATACACTTGTAAAATCCGGCGATGAACTCGCCGGATGGATCGATATCGAAAATGTAGCGGAACTGGAGTCCTCCGAAAAGATCGCGGATGTGATCATGGACTTCAGCAATCCGTCCCTGACCGATACGGTCGTGGCTTACGCTGCCCGCACGAAAACACCGCTGCTCTCCGGCACGACCAACATGAGCGCCGATCAGCACAAAGCGCTGGCGCAGCTGGCCGATGCTGTTCCGGTCATCTGGGCCTCGAACTACTCGCTGGGCGTGAATCTGTTCATGCACATCCTTCCCCAGATCAAGGCTGCTCTGCCTGACTGGGACATTGAGATCACCGAGACCCACCACAATAAGAAAGTAGACGCGCCGAGCGGAACCGCCAAATCTCTGGCCGATGCCATCGACCCGACCGGTGAGTATGAACGCGTCTACGGAAGAAGCGGCAACTGCGGCGCGCGCACAACCCGCGAGATCGGCATGCACGCCCTGCGCGGCGGCACGGTTACCGGCGAACATCGTGTGGACTTCTTCGGAAACGATGAGGTCTTCGAGATCACGCACAAGGCCGGCAGCCGCCAGATTCTGGTAGACGGCGCCATCGCCGCCGCCCGCAAGCTCATCACCAAAGAGCCCGGGCTCTATACGATGGAGACTTTGCTGTTTGACCAGGAGTCATAGATTTGGATCCTGGGATCGAGCCCTGTAACGACAAAGGCTGACGTCCGGTTTTCCCGGCGCCAGCCTTTTTAGTTTGCTTTTGCTTTTGGTTTTCGCGTGCTTCGCCTGAGACTGGTTTAGTCGGCGACCAGCTCCGCGTCGATCAGACCCTCGAATTCCTTGATGGCCTTCTCAAATTCCTCATCGGTCAGGTCATCGATCAGTTCGAAGTCCTCTTCGTACTCCTTATAACCGTAGATGTAGACCTCGCCGGTTCCCAGCGGATTCAAGGCAATATAATCCTTGCCGTCCACATCGAATACGCCGACGATTCCGCACTCTTCTTCTTCACCGTTGTCATACTCCAGGGTGATGATATCGTCTTCTTCGTATCCGTATAATTCTTTATCTTCTGCCATGTTTCTATCTCCTTTCAGCCCTGCGGGCTATTCGTACTCATAGTCTCTCATTGCGCGGTTCTTCGCGTCTATCCCTCGGATGTTACCCACTCTGTTATAGGTACTATATCATCAGACCGCATTTTTCTCAACCTTTTATTCGATTCGAGGTTCTCGATGATCAACCGATCCAATGTGGTTTATCGTGCCTCGTGTTTTACTGCGTCTCGTGTATTTCAAATTCCGTTCTGCACCCTGTCAAATACTGTCTTTGAGCCACGCGGCGACTGCGTCCAGAATCTGATCCTCGATCGCATCCGGCAGCAGGCCTTCCTCCTTTGAGGAAGTCTTTGGCGTCGGCAGATCCATCCCCGTGTCATCCATCAGTTCCACATCACCAAGAGCGAGGATCAGGCCGGCCTTCTGCAGGCTGTCGGACAGGGTGGAAATGAATACGGGCTTGACCAAATTAGAGGAGAGTAGTTTGATTCCCGTCTTCTCGACCGTCTCAGGGCTTGCGAGTTTCAATGCGATCTTCGCGGCTCCTCCGAGTACGCCGCTGAACATCGGACTCGCTACGAGCTGTTTGTACTCTATGTCCACCTGCGTCGCGTACAGCATGATGCCCGGGCCCGGCAGATCCTGCGCATATAACCCGCCGATCACGATGGCATCCCCACCGAACATCTCCTTCATCTCCGTGTTCGCTGTGCTGATGAACATGTCCTGATTGTCTCCCAGCAACCATACGAACAACTGGTCCCGGGTGTCCGTATCGAAATAGCTGAGCAATTTGAGCAACACAGGAACAGCGTCATCACCAAGTTTGACGAGAAGCTTCTCCGGTTCGGACAGCTCTGGCTGTCCCTTGGTTCTGCTGATCATCTGCGGAATCAGATTCTGAAAGCATTCTTCATAATTAATATCCTGAACTTCAAAACGAATGATCATCTTATGATATCCTTTCTTTCATTCACTCTGCTCATCGTCCTCTTGGAACGCAATATTCACTGCTGTCTCTTTATTATACTTGACAGATTTCGAGTATTTGATACTGTCTGTCAAAAGTTCTCTGCTTCCCGGTTTGGTTTTCACTGTTTATGGCTTTTGCATTTGACATATCCCTCGTATATGGGACTACCTGTCAAAGGATCTGGCTTTCCGACAGCGCCGAGGCAAGCAAAATCCTCCTAACATGGGTCATCCGGACGATTGCTTTTGACAAACAGTATCACTACACGGGATCCTGTCAAGAGCCCGCCGCATCTCACGCGTGAACCCGGCATTCGTCGCAAGTCATTTTGACAAATAGTATCTGATTCTCAAAATCTGTCAAATGGCCCGCCGCGCAGAGCCTGTCTATCGAAATCCTTCGTCCCCGGCTTGCTCAGCCGTCTCGCCAGAGGCATCTGATTCCGTGTGCTTCTGGCTGAAGCCGGAATTAGGATCACCCAGGTTCTTCCACCCGAAACGCCAGATGGAAATCAGGATGGATGTGATCGTGATGACTTCGTTGAGGATGCCGGCGTAGGAATGGAAGATGATGTCGTAGATCAGCCACGCGGGACAGGCGACGAAGAGGTTCGCCTTGCGGATGTTCAGGGCATTGTCCGTCCAGAAGGCAATGGTGCAGGTGGCCAGCGCCAGGAACGGAAGGATACTCGTCCAGCCGTCCCATGTGAACAGCATCGCGCCCAGAAAAATCGCGATGAAAACAGGGACCCATATCTTGCTGCGCGCCCAGGGCCGCTTGCCGAACTGCATCACGATCAGATTGCGGATAATGCCCAGCGCCAGATTGATGCAGCCCGTGTACCCGCCCAAAAGCAGGAACTGGATCATGAAGAATACGTTCCCGACAGTCTGCACAATGTACAGTTTCAGGTTGGATTTGAGCTGATACGAGAGCAGGTAACAGCAAAGGCCCGCGAACCCGATCAGCTGTACAAGGATCGCGTTCATCCGTTGTTCTCCTCGTCTGCGCCGCGGCTGGCTGCATCCGTGTCCGTGTCGCGGCTGGCCGCATCCGTGTCTGTGCCGCGGAAAAACCGACAGACGCTTTCGGCGGAGCGGCGGTCCATGCCTTCTGCCTGCATGAGGACCTCGACAGGATCCGCTGCGCCGTCTGCGGTGCCTTCGCCATCAGCAGTGCCTGCGCCATCAGCGGTGTCGGCGGCGCCGCGAGATCCCGCGCCCGTCGCGATCTTTCGGATCTCTTCCACGCTGCCGAATGCGGACAGAAGCGCTTTGCGGCGTTTGGGTCCAATGCCCTCGATGTCATCCAGTACGGAATGCTCGATGTTTTTGCTCCGCAGTTTGTGGTGATAGGTGATGGCGAAGCGGTGGACTTCCTCCTGCATGGTGCCGATGTATTTGTACAGGATCGGCTTGTCCGCGAGGGAGATCTCCCGCCACTCGAACGCATCGGGATTACCGCCTTCGCCGCAGGCCGGACCTTCGCCGCCCGCGGTCCCAGCTGCCAGACCTTCTCCGCCGATCGGACCTTCGCCGCCGACCGGTCCTTCGCCGCCCGACCCCCTATCCGCCGGCACGCGCACAATCAGCGCTCTCGTCCGGTGGTGATCGTCTTTGACCATGCCGACAACAGGGATGTCGAAGCCGGTAGCTTCGATGACTTCGAGGGCGCAAGTCACGTGGCCTTTGCCGCCGTCCATGAAGATGATGTCGGGAAGCACGGCGAATTTCTCGTCGCCGCTGAACACGCGCATGAACCTGCGCGAAAGGACTTCGCGCATGGACGCGTAGTCGTCCTGTCCCTGCACTGACCGAACGCGGAATTTCCGGTAGCTCTGCTTGTCCGGTTTCAGTCCGTCATAAACGACCATGGCGCCAACGGTATCGATGCCGTTGGTGTTGGAAATGTCATAGGCTTCCGCGCGGAACTGCCGTCCGTCATACGGCGCGGGTGTCCCGCTCGCCGGCGTTCTGCCATCCGACGTGTCCGACGTGTCCGATGCTCCGCCGTCCAGCGATGCTCCGCCGCCTACCGTCTCCGGTGCTCCCATGGCGCAGAGCACCTCCCAAATCTCCCGGCCAAGCTGCTCCCTTCTGGAAGCGGCTGCCTTTGCCTTGCGGTCGATGGTTTCCGCGAGGACTGCCGCGTCGTTCAACGCGAGTTTCAGCAGCGCTCTCTTTTCGCCCCGTTCCGGGCGCAGGATCTTCACACTGTGGGCGGATATCTCCGACAGATACTGCTCCAGCAACTGCGCGTCCGACGGCAGCGTGGACACAATGATCTCCCGCGGCACATCCGGCACATTGCTGTAATGCTGGTTCAAAAACGCGCTCAGCACGCTGGCGCGCCCTTCATCGATGGAGGCTGTCATATCCATACGGAAGGTTTCCCGTCCGATGAGCTTGCCTTCCCGAACAGAAAAGACCGCAAAGGAATCGGTCGTCTTCTCGCCCTTTCCTACGCGGACGACGATGTCCGCTTCATTGGAATGATGGAGCACAACCCGCTGGGTCTCACTGAGCGACTGCGCCGCTTCGATATAGTCGCGGTACTCGGCCGCCTTCTCGAAATCCAGAGCATCCGACGCTTCCTTCATGCGCTGTTTCATCTTGTTCACAAGAGGCGCGGAATGCCCGCGCAAAAACTCTTTGGCGCCTGCCAGCGCTTCCTCATATTCGCTGCGGTCCACCTGGCCCGTGCAAATGCCCCTGCACTGTTTGATGTGATAATTCAGACAGGGCCGAAAGCCGGGGGCAAAAGCCACCGCGCTGCAGCGTTTCAATTCAAAGCTGGAGTTGAGCAGATCCACGATCCGGTTGACCGCTCCCGCGTCACTGTAGGGACCGAAATAGCTGCCGCCATCCTTGCGGACGTTCCGGGTCTTGACGATCCGGGGCCATTCTTCATTGGTGATTTTGATATACGGATAGGTCTTGTCGTCGCGGAGTAGGATGTTGTACTTGGGACGGTGCTTCTTGATCAGATTGCACTCGAGGATCAGCGCTTCCATCTCGCTGTCGACGGTAATGTACTCAAATTCGCTGATCTGACTGACCATGCTCCGGACCTTCGGGTCCATATTCCGGGACGACTGGAAATACTGGCGGACACGGTTGCGCAGACTAACAGCCTTGCCAACGTAGATCACGTTGCCAAGGCTGTCTTTGTGCATATAGACGCCGGGACTGTCCGGCAATTGTTTCAGGGCTTCCTTGATATTTTCAGGAACGTCCATTCTGTCCTCTCATCATTATCTTTTAATTATCGTTGCGGGGTTTTCTTCTGCGTTTCCGCGCGCTTCTTTTCTTACTCTTTGTCTTCCCGCGGGACGACTCCTTCGGTGTACGGTCGCTGTCCAGATTGTACCGTGCTCTGACGCGCTCTCTGTCCGTCGTCGCGTTGTTGTACGCCTCCCTGTCGTAGGTCTCGGTTTCGTACTGCGGGATCTCTACATCCATTCTTCTCGTCGGCCGGTCATGAGTAGAAGTCTTGCGGTTGCGAGGCCTGCTTCCGGCTGCGGCGGCACCTGCCGGCGCACCCTCATGAGGTCTTCCGCTCGGAGCTCCTCCTTCAGCAAACTGCGCTGCTGCCGCTTCCGCGGCTCTGCGCTCCGCACGTCTGCGCTTTCTCGCGCGTTTTCTCTTCAGATTGCGGATATACGCCCAGAGCAAAAGCAGCAGGATGAGAACCAGTACCAAAATGATGATAAACTTCGGCACGTCCTCATCGGCGATGCCGATATACGACAGCGGACCGCCCTTTTCTACGGCCTCCAGCGCGATCAGATCCTGCGATCCTACCGCTTCGTCGTCGTTATAGGCAACCAGTTTGCCGACTACGGCGCCTTCTTTGATCGGCGCCATCGGTTTTTCTTCGATCAGCTGGACCTGCGTTGTTACCGTCTCCGAAGGCGTATCGCTTTTCAGCGCTGTTATGCAGAGATCCTCATTCATGCCCACTTCGATCTCACGGAGCGATCCCCGCTTCACCTTCATTTCGTATTCGAAATCGGAGGCTTTCTGCGCAGTATAGTTTTTGAAATTCGCGAATCCGTATTTCCAGAGCTTCTTCGCGTCCTGGAACTTGTTCGCGGAATGCTCGGCGTTCAGGACGATCGCTATGATCTGCGTGTTGCCTTTCTGCGCGACTCCGGCGAAGCAGTCCCCGGCCGTACTGGAATATCCGGTCTTGACGCCCTGGCACGGTTTGTACATGAATTTCGACGCGTTTTTCGCCTGATACAGCGCAATGTCCCGCGCCATTTCATCGTCGACAGAGTCGTCGATGTAGTTGTACGGATTGTTGCGGTAAGCTTCCGCGTACTCCGCCAGGGCTTTTTTATCACCCTTGGCTACGGCATAGATCTCGTCACTCCACAGACACCGGTTGGAGTTGGTCATGATCCTTTTTTTGTGCTTATTGGTCTTCGGGATCGTATATTCGCGCGTGCCGACGATCTCACGGAACGTTTCGTTCTTCATGCCCTCCCGGACCATCAGCGCGATATCGTATGCCGTAGTGACGTTGTTGACTTCCTTCGGATTCAGACCGTTCGGATTGTTGTATTTGGTATCCTTGGCACCGATGGATTTTGCTTTCGCGTTCATCATGTCGCAGAAGGTGCTCATTTCTCCGTCGCCTTTGCCGCTGCGAGCGCAAAGATACCCCAAATACTCGGCTCCGTCATTGGCCGACCAGAGCATCATGCCGTAAGCGATATCCCCGATTTTAATGGTCTCGCCGTTAGCCAGCTGCATGGTGCTGCCTTCTCCTGTCGTGGTCTTATCCACTGTGACCGTCTTGTTGAAATCCAGTGTATCCAGACACACGAGCAGGTTCAGGATCTTCGTGACGCTCGCCGGATCCCGTTTCTTGTATCCGTTCTTTTCATAGAGGACATCTCCATTGGCGCTGTTCATCACAACGATGGAAGTCCCGGAAGTATCAGGCGGCTCTGCCGCTCCCTCATAGACAGTTTCATCTGCAAAAGACGGCACTGTCCCCATAAGAGCCAGTGCCGCTGCGAAAAACAATGTCAATAGAGTTTTGGTGATCTTATATCTCTTAGTCTCCATTTTCTTCTTTGAATTTCTCCATGAACTCGATCAGTGCATCAATACCTTCTTCCGGCATCGCGTTGTAGATGGACGCTCTCATGCCGCCGATGGATCTGTGACCGCCAAGATTGTGCAGACCTGCTGCCTTCGCTTCCGCTACGAACTTCTTCTCGATGTCTTTGTCGCCGATGACGAACACAACGTTCATGAGAGATCTGTCCTGCTTTCTGACCGGGCACTTGTAGAAGCCGCTGCCGTCGATGTAATCATAGAGCTTGTTTGCCTTTGCGACGTTCTTCTTGTTCATTTCTGCAAGGCCGCCGTTACGTCTGAGGTACTTGAAGACTTCACCTGCTACGTAGATGGAGAAGCAGTTCGGTGTGTTGTAGGCGGAGTCGTTGTCCGCGTGAACCTGATAATCCATGTAGGTCGGGATATCTGCTGCCGCTTTGCCGATCAGATCCTCTCTGACGATGGCGATGGCGACGCCTGCCGGTGCGATGTTCTTCTGTACGCCTGCCCAGATGATACCGAACTTCGTCACGTCAACTTCCTCGGAGAGGATGCAGGATGACATGTCTGCAACGAGCGGAATGTCGCCTGTATCCGGAATGTATGGGTAGTGTGTTCCGTAGATCGTGTTGTTAAAGCAGATGTGGACATAATCCGCATCGGCCCGGAAGTCTTCCTTCTTAACTTCCGGAATGTAAGTGAAGGTATCTTCTTCGGAAGATGCTACTACTTTCGCGTCATATCCCATCTTAACAGCTTCTTTGTAAGCCTTTTTCGCCCAGTTTCCTGTTATGATGAAATCGATTTTGCCGGTATTGACCGCCAGATTCATCGGTACCATCGCGAACTGCAGTGTGCCGCCGCCCTGCAGGAACAGCACCTTGTAGTTATCCGGAATGTTCATGATGTCTCTGAGTGTGTCCTCTGCGTCGGCCAGGATTTCCTTGAACTCTGCCGATCTGTGTGACATCTCCAGAACGGACTCACCGCATTCGTGGTAGTTCAGAAGATTGTCCGCCACATCCTTGAGGACTTCTTCCGGAAGCATCGATGGACCTGCTGAGAAATTATAAGCTCTTTCTTTCATTATTAATACCTCCATATGTAAATCATATATTGATAATTGTATCGTGTCTTAAAGGCGCGCATTATCGCGCGCATTTTCGCGCAGTTTCATTATAGCATGGAGCAACAATTTTTTGTGTGTGGTTTTTGTTTTTTATGATTTTTTTACTATATTTTGTGTTAGAATCATGGATAAGAGCGACCCCGGCATTTGCCGGCAATAATCGTATAACAATCGAACTAAAAGAGGTGAACTAAATGTACAAAATCGGAACTTTTAACAAGATCTCCCCGGTCGGCATGAACAAGCTTACGGACGACTATGTGGTCGTCGAAAATCCGGATGAAGCCAACGGCATCATTCTGAGAAGCTACGACATGCACGAGATGGAGTTTTCAGATGAACTGCTGGCCATCGGCAGAGCAGGCGCAGGCACCAACAACGTTCCTGTTGACAGATGCAGCGAAGAAGGCATCGTTGTGTTCAACGCTCCGGGCGCGAACGCGAACGCCGTAAAAGAGCTCTGCATCTGCGGCATGATCATGGCCGCCCGTAACGTACCGGCAGGACTCGAATGGGCGAAGACGCTCAAAGGCAGCGAAGGCGTAGGCAAGCAGATTGAAAAAGGCAAAGGCCAGTTCGCCGGCACAGAGATCATGGGCAAGACCATCGGCATCATCGGACTGGGCGCTATCGGTCGTCTCGTTGCGGACTCTGCTCTGTCACTGGGCATGAACGTCATCGGTTACGACGCTTTCCTGACAGATGCTGTCAAGGCAATGCTTCCGGCTGAGGTCAAGGTTGTGGATGAGCTGTCCGCTCTCTATCCGGAGTGCGACTACATTTCGATCCACGTTCCTGCCAACGACGCAACCAAAGGCATGATGAACGCAGAAGCCTTCGCGCAGATGAAGGACGGCGTGATCTTCCTGAACTTCGCGCGCGACAAGCTGATGAATGACGACGATCTTCTGGCTGCACTGGCTTCCGGCAAGATCGCCAAGTATGTGACAGACTTTGCTGATGACGCAGTGCTCAATTCCGACGAACCGGGCATCATCGTCCTGCCGCACCTGGGCGCTTCCTCCGCAGAGGCAGAGGACAACTGCGCAAGCATGGCAGTAACGCAGGTCATGGACTATATCGAAAACGGCAACATCAAGAACTCCGTCAACATGCCGAACGCGACACTCGGACCGAAGAAGGACTGCCCGCGGCTTTCCGTCATCTGCAAAGCCAACGCAGAATCCGACGTCATGTTCAAGCTGAACGAACTGGAGCTGGCAAACGTCATCTCCGAAAAGCGCGGCGAATACGCTTACATCCTGGCCGATCTGGAAGACAAGACCATCGACCTGGAAGTCGCCGGCATAATCAGACAGAGAATCATCTGATTTACCCTGAATACTACTGCAAAAGCAGGAAAGAGCGGCAACGCAGCCGCTCTTTTTATATGTCTTAGATTCCATTTTTCCGGCAGAGCTTCTCGATCGGACACGCTTCGCACTTCGGCTTCCTGGCGGTGCAGCATTTGCGCCCGTGCCAGATCAGACTGTGGTGCGCTTCCGTCCAGCGATCGTCAGGCAAAACCTTCATCAGCTCCTGCTCGGTGGCCAGAACATTTTTCTCACCGGCGTCCTTGGCTTTGCCTGCGTCCCCTGCGGTGGCGTCCGACGCCAGACCGATGCGGTGGGAAACACGGAACACGTGAGTGTCCACCGCGATCCTCTGCTGTCCGAATCCGACGGCGAGGACCACATTGGCAGTCTTCCTTCCGACACCCGGCAGCGCGACGAGCGCGTCGTAGTCTTCCGGCACCTGTCCGTCATGCTTTTCGCAGAGAGCCTTCGCCAGGGCGATGATATTCTTTGACTTGGTTTTGTACATGCCGATGGCCCGGATGATCTCCATCACATCTTCCTGCGACGCCGCCGCCAGGGCGGCCGCGTCCGGATACGCAGCAAACAGCGCCGGTGAAACCTTATTCACACTGGCGTCCGTCGTCTGCGCGGAGAGCACCACACAGACGATCAGTTCAAATACGTTCACATGCTCGAGCGCGCATCCGGCTTCCGGATATTCTTCCTTCAGAAGATCGAGTATCTCTGTTACTTTTTTCTTTGACAGTCTGGCCATTTTCTTCTTTCTTCCTTTATGTATATTTATTCGCTTAAATTATACATTTTCATAGCGGTATAATCTTGCGGTTATGTGAGCGTAATTTTCACAAATATGCTTTCGCTGCCTGTAAGTGGTTACAAACGTACATATATCGGCATTTGGCAGTTTAAAAATCTTTAAAAAAGTCTAAAAAGTCGTTACATTTTTCACGGTTTGTAGTATAATTTTGTTGTAATGATATATTTCTATTTTCAAACGGAGGTGTTTTATGGCTAAGTATTCACAAGTTGAAAGCGGCGGTCTGTTTGAATTATCTGAAGAGGCAAGAGCGGAGCTGACGTCTTCATCGTACTACAATGAAGACCTGAGCCCTACGACTGTTGCTGAACGTAAATGGACCACGTACAACATCACGATGCTGTGGGTAGGTATGTCGATTTGTATCCCATCCCTCTCACTGTCATCCGGACTGATCAGCATGGGCGTATCCCCATGGCTGGCGGTCATCAACGTAGCTCTGGGTAACTTACTTATCCTGATCCCGATTCAGTTGAACTCACAGATCGGTACTAAGTATGGTATCCCGTTCCCACTCTTCGCAAGACTGACATTCGGATCGATCGGCGCACAGATCCCTGCTCTTCTGAGAGCACTGACTGCCTGCGGATGGTGTTCCGTACAGGCTTGGGTAGGTGGCGGCGCTGTTGGCGCTATCATCGGTGTATTTGTTAAGAAGTTCGCAGATCCTGAGTGGATGATGAGCCTTCCTTCATGGGGCGGCATGCAGCCTGCACAGGCTGGCCAGTTCATCGGCTACATCATCTTCATGTTGTTCATCTGGTGGGTAGCATACCACGGCATGGACAGAATCAAAGTCGTTCAGGACATCGGCGGCCCGCTGCTCATCGTAATCATGATCGCACTGCTGATCTGGTCCGCATCCATCGTTCCTGATGGCGTTGGCTTCTGGGATGTTATGAACCAGAAGAGCGACGATGCTCTGATTCAGCAGAACGGCGGATTTACTCTCGTATACCTGTCAGGCCTGATGGGCAACATCGCATTCTGGGCTACCATGGCTCTGAATATTCCTGACTTCTCAAGATATGCGAGATCACAGAAAGACCAGTTCAGAGGTCAGCTCTATGGTATGCCTCTGCCAATGGCATTCTGCGCATTCGTTGGTGCATACTATGCTCAGGCTACTAAGCTGGCATTCGGCGAAGCAATGTTCGACCCGACCGGAGTTCTGTATCACATCAGCAACCCGATCGTAGTACTGATTTCCGCAATCGGTACTGTAGCTGCTACGATCACAACCTGCGTAGCTGCTAACGTAGTTGCTCCGGCAAACGGAATTTCCAACATCAACCCGAAGAAGATCACCTACAAGATGGGTGTTATCGTAACAGTACTGTTCGCATTCTTCATTCTTCAGGCATGGTGGATCTATGGTTCCGGTGCTGCATACTTCACATGGATGAACGCTTACGGAACAATTCTGGCTCCTATCGCTGCTATCTTTATCGCTGACTACTTCTTCGTTAAGCAGAAGAGAATCGACGTTATGTCACTGTTCCAGGGCAAGGACGGCAGATACTGGTACTCAGGTGGCTGGAACTGGGCTGCAGTTATCGCATGGGTAATCGCATTCATCTTCCCGCTGCTGACTTACTTCGGAGCTTCCGGTTCATTCTTCACATTCGTAAACTCCATCAACTATGTATGGTCATTCGTAATCGGCTTCGTTGTTTACATCATCCTGATGAAGACAAGCATGGCCGGAAATTCATTCATCTCAGAAGAAGAGCACGAAGCATTCACAAAGAGAGCTTAATCACAACATCTGTTATCTGATACGATCGCAGATCGGCTGAACAAGTTATCTCAACAAAACATTTGAGGCTTTTGTCTCATGAGACTCATCCGGGTCTCTCAATCGTATAAAGTCTAAGTTGAAACTTTATATAATCTGCAAAGGCCTTTGATCTTCAAAGGCCTTTTGCATGAAATACTTACCTTAAAGTAAGGAGGAATTACTATGGATCTTTTAATCAAAGGCGGTAAAGTCGTAACAGCGAAGAGCACATTCAAGGCTGACGTTGCTGTAAAGAACGGCAAGATCTCCGCAATCGGAACAAATCTGAAACCGGAACCTGGTACAGAAGTTGTTGACGCTAAGGGCAAACTGGTACTGCCGGGCGCTATCGATGGTCATACTCACATGGCAATGCCGTTTGGCGGAACCATCTCAACAGATGACTACTTCACAGGCACCAGAGCTGCTGCTTGCGGCGGAACAACAACGATCATCAACTTCGAAACACAGCCTGTAGGCAAGAAGATGTCCGAGTTCCTGGATGAGAAGCTGGAGCTGGCTGAATCACAGGGACCTGCTGTTGACTACTCCATCCACATGGGCGTAGGCGATGTAACGACACAGGAAATGCTGGATGACATGGAAGAGGTCGTCAAGAAGGGCGTAACCTCCTTCAAGGTATTCATGGTTTATGATTTCGGCGTTGACGATGGTCAGTTCTACGCAACGCTGTGCAAGGCGAAGGAAATCGGCGCTCTGGTCGGCGTACATGCAGAGAACAAGAACGTCAATGACTACCTCGTTAAGAAGTATCTGAGCGAAGGCAAGACCTCACCTTGGTATCACTACATGTCCAAGAACGAAGCGGTTGCAGGCGAAGCTGACGAAAGAGCGATAAACCTGGCTAAGATGGCAGGTGCTCCACTCTACATCGTACACCTGGACAACGCACAAGGTGTTGCAGCTGTTGCAAAGGCAAGAGCGGAAGGTTATCCGATCTTCGCAGAGACATGCCCGCAGTACCTCTACTTCACAAAGGAAGTTTACAAGGATGGCAGACCGGAATTCAAACTCCGTCCGCAGGACTTCGTATGCTCACCTCCAATGAAGGGCAAAGAATCCAAGGATGCTCTGTGGGATGCTATCAGAACAGGCGTCGTATCCACACTGTCAACTGACCACTGTCCGTTCCTGAAGAAGGAAAAGGATTGGGGCAAGAAGACAAAGGATGGCAAGCAGGGCAACTTCACCACGATTCCGAACGGATGCGCAGGTGTTGAAAACATGTATCCTTACATCCTGTCCGAAGCAAACAAGGGCAAGATCACGTTCAACAAGGCAGTTGAAATCGCTTCTACGAACCAGGCTAAGCTGTTCGGTATGGACTACTGCAAGGGCGCAATCGAAGTTGGTCTCGATGCTGATATCGTAATCTACGATCCTAAGAAGAACGTTGTTATCAACAACAAGAAGAATCAGCACGGTGCTCTGGACCACACTGTTTGGGAAGGCGTTGAGTGCAAAGGATATCCTTGCGCAGTATACAGCCACGGCAAGCTGGTATTCGACGGAACAGACTTCGTCGGTCAGCAGGGCGCAGGCAGCTTCATCAAGCAGAAGAAAGTTCACCACAAGGGACCTGAGTTCTAAGCTCATCTCGATTCAGAACTAACAGGAGCCGGTCTTCGGACCGGCTCTTTTGTTGCGCGAAATCTTCATTCCGCAGGCACATTTATGTTATAATGAAAGCCACGTAAAAACACATATAAGAAAAACAAGGAGCTTATCAATGGATTACAACAAACTCGCGGAGCTGCTGTTTCCGCAGATCGATAAAACACCGGAAGACTACGAGGTGATGTACCCGCAGCGCGCGAACGCGGAAGGCGGTGCTGTCATAACAAGACTGGGTCCCTCCCCGACCGGCTTCATTCATCTGGGCAACCTGTACGGTGCTTTCGTAGATGAGCGTCTCGCCCATCAGAGCAAAGCAGAAGATGGAACGCCGGGTACGTTCTATCTGCGGATCGAGGACACAGACGACAAGCGCTATGTGGAAGGCGCCGTGGATACGATCATCAACTCCCTGAAGTTCTTCGGCATCAGCTTCGACGAAGGCGCCGGCTGCGGAGCTAACGAGGCGACCGGAGATGCTGGCGATGCGACGTCTGCCGACACCGGCGACTACGGCCCGTATTACCAGTCACAGCGCGGACCCATCTACCAGGCATTCGTTAAGCAGCTGGTCTGCCAGGGTAAGGCGTACCCCTGCTTCCTCACCGAAGAGGAGCTGAACGACATCCGCGCTCAGCAGGAAGCCGCAAAAGAAACGACCGGCATCTACGGCAAGTACGCCGAGAAGAGCCGCAATCTGTCCTATGAGGAGATCGAAGAAAACATCAAGGCAGGCAAGCCCTATGTCATCCGTCTCAAGTCAAAGGGCAACGCCATCAACCCGGAAAACTGCTGCATGGAAAACGGCGCCACCTGCAAAGGCAACTCCGGCAATGTGACCTACCAGAACCGGGACGGCGTGATGTACATCATCGTAAACGACGCCATCCGCGGCGAGGTCGCCATGCCGTGCAACGATCAGGATGTGGTCATTCTGAAGGCGACCGGCATCCCGACCTATCACTTCGCCCATGTTGTCGATGACCATCTGATGAGAACGACCCATGTGGTTCGCGGCGAGGAATGGCTCATGTCTCTTCCGATCCACGTGGAGCTTTTCGAAGCGCTGCGCTTCCCGATGCCGACCTACTGCCACACGGCAGTCCTGATGAAGCTGGACGACGAGACCGGCAACAAGAGAAAGCTCAGCAAGCGCAAGGACCCGGAGCTCTCCCTGGACTACTACCGCCAGGAAGGCTACCATCCGCAGGCGGTCAAGGAGTATCTGCTGACCATCCTCAACTCCAACTTTGAGGAATGGCGCATGGAGAATCCGGACGCGGACATTGACGAATTCCGTTTCACCACTGAGAAGATGAGCAGCGCCGGCGCTCTGTTCGATCTGAACAAACTGAACGACGTATCCAAGGACGTTCTCCTGAAGATTCCGGCGGACGATCTGGCCGACTTCATGCTGGAGTGGGCGAAGGAATTCAAACCGAAAGCCGCGCCTTTGCTTGAAGATAAGGAATACCTGACGAAGATCCTCAACATCGGCAGAGAAGATGCAAAACCAAGAAAAGACCTGATCTACGCGAAGCAGATCTTCGACTTTATCAGTTACTTCTATGATGACTATTTCGTCATCGAAGAGCGCATTCCGGAGCAGGTCAGCGACGAGGACGCGAAGGAGATCCTGAAGCGCTACCTTGAAACTTACGACCACAGCGACGACCAGTCCCAGTGGTTCGAAAAGATCCGGACCATTACAGCCGACCTCGGCTACGCAGTCAAGCCAAAGGACTACAAGAAGCATCCAGATGAATACAAAGGCTCCGTCGCCCACGTCAGCACGGTCATCCGCATCGCCGTCATGGGCAGAAGCCAGTCCCCGGACGTCTGGACCATCCAGCAGATCCTAGGCGAAGAAAAAGTCAGAGCCCGCATCAGCGAGCTCCTCGGATAATCAAACGAACAAATATCTACGTTATAAGACGGGGCAGCCGCCCCGTCTATTTTAATGTGTCAAATGAGCCGTCCCTCTGTCACACCTCTGTTATATCACACCTGCCAGCTCTGCAGATATGCTTCCTGCTCCGGTGTCAAAGCGTCGATTTCGATTCCCCAAGCGGCGAGACGTCTGCGGGCAATTACATCGTCTATTTCCGATGAGACGTCAATGACGGCATTCGGGAGCTCGTTGTGGTGCTGCAGAATGTACAGCGCGCTCATGGTCTGCACAGCGAAGCTCAGATCCATAACCTCCGCCGGATGTCCGTTTCCGGCGGCGATGTTGGCCAGCTTTCCCTCTCCAATGACGTTGACCATGCGGCCGTTCGGGAGCGTATACCCGGTGATGTTCTCCCGCGTCTCGCGTTTTGAAACGGCCGCCTCTTCCAGTCCGGCCATATCGATCTCTACATTGAAATGACCTGCGTTGGCGAGGATCGCGCGATCCTTCATCGTCAGCATATGCTCGACCGTAATGGTGTGCTTGCAGCCGGTGGCTGTGATGAAGAAGTCGCCCAGCGGCGCTGCCTTTGCCATCGGCATGACATCGTAACCGTCCATCTTCGCTTCCATGGCTTTGATCGGATCGATCTCAGTCACGATCACACGTCCGCCGAGAGCTGCCGCACGCATGGCGATGCCGCGGGAACACCACCCGTATCCAACGACAACAACCGTCTTGCCGGCCACGATCAGATTGGTATTGTGCATGATGCTGTCCCATACACTCTGCCCTGTGCCGTAACGGT
>Ga0256405_10006536_pt1 | contig 18534 bp, 12 predicted proteins | sample RumenRJG_02DNA_FD_189096 | JGI IMG/M metagenome (GOLD analysis project Ga0256405, IMG submission 189096) | Bovine rumen microbial communities from Lethbridge, Alberta, Canada - RJG_02 | ecosystem: Host-associated > Mammals > Digestive system > Stomach > Rumen | place: Canada: Alberta... | reverse complement strand
ATTGGTACGGCAGCTCCGACCCTAGAACAACAACGTCGTGTATTTCATTACTTTGTAGGGAATCATCATATCCAAGATTATTATTCTGCTTCCATGTACGAACAAGATACGATGATTCTCTTAGAAAAACTTTTTCAGAAGTATGACATTGCTCTTTTGACAGGAGGAAGCATGATGTATATTGATGCCGTATGCAAAGGTATCGATGACATCCCTACCGTAGATGAAAAAACGAGGGCAACCATGAAAAGACGACTCGAAAAAGAAGGATTGGAAGCCTTAGTAGAAGAATTAAAAGAAGTTGATCCCGAACATTGGGAAGTTGTAGACCGGAAAAACCCGCGAAGAGTAGTTCATGCCCTTGAGATCTGCAGCATGACGGGAAAAACATACACTTCTTTTAGAAAGAACACCATAAAAAAGCGTCCATTCAATATCATAAAGATTGGTCTAAACAGAGATCGCGAAGAACTCTACAACAGGATCAACCAAAGAGTATTAGATATGATAGAAAACGGACTGGAAACTGAAGCTAGAAAAGTATTTCCATTAAAAGGACTCAATTCATTAAATACTGTAGGTTACAAAGAGATGTTCAGCTATTTTGAGTCGAAAATAGACAAGGCTGAAGCAATAAGACAAATACAGTCTAATTCTCGACGCTATATGCGTAAACAACTGACATGGTTCAAACATGATGAAAAAATACAATGGTTTCACCCTGATAACATTAAAGAAATCATAAATTATCTGGATACAACACTGCAGATAACAAATAAATAGGTAAATTTGCACGATATATACTATCATATAATAATATGAACAAAATTAAAAGCATATTAAGCTGGAGTTGGGACAAAGCTCAAAAATTCTGGCCATGGTATAAAGGATTGTATCAAGGACGTGCTTGGTATACAAAAACAATAATTGCTTTTGTTTCTTGCATTGTAGCCTTTATACTTTATTTAGGAGCTGTAGATATTAACCTCTTTTGGTTATTTGGTAAATCTCCTGGTTATTTCTCAGGAATCCTGGACCCACAGACAAGTTCTGCATCAGAAATATATAGTGCAGACGGCGTCCTTATCGGAAAATACTTTAACGAGAACCGAACTCCTGTAAAATATGAAGAAGTAAATCCTGCATTCTTCCATGCCTTGGTAGACACAGAGGATGAACGATTCTATAAGCACTTCGGTATTGACCCTATTGGCATCTTCGGTGCCGTTAAAGACGCAATCACCCACCATGAAGGTCGTGGTGCTTCTACCATCACACAGCAGTTGGCAAAGAATATGTTCCGAGTACGTTCACAATACTCTACTGGATTATTAGGTAAGATACCGGGACTTAAGATTCTTATCGTCAAGAGTAAGGAATGGATCATTGCTACAAAACTAGAAACCGTATATAGCAAGAAAGAAATCATCACGATGTATGCGAATACCGTAGATTTTGGTTCTAACGCATACGGAATCAAGACCGCAGCAAAGACATATTTCAACACGACCCCTAAGGACATGACAACCGAACAAGCTGCTGTTCTTGTAGGAATGTTGAAAGCTACATCATATTACAATCCGAAGTCAAATCCAGAGAATAGTTTGAAGCGCCGTAATGTGGTATTAAACAATATGCTTACCCACGGAGATTTGACAAGATCTGAATGTGATTCTTTGAAAGAAATCCCTCTTAAACTGGACTTCAAAGTAGAAGAAAACTATGACGGTCAAGCTAAATATTTCCGTGAGGCTGTTGCTGATTATCTAAAGGATTGGTGCCAAGAGAATGGATATGACCTTTACTCTAGCGGTCTCAAGATTTATACGACTATAGATACACGTTTGCAAAAATATGCAGAGGACGCAGCTCGCAAACAGATGAAACAAGTTCAGAAGAACTTTGATAATCATTGGTCTATATATAGAAATCAAAGTAGCAACTGGCTAAGACAAGAGCCATGGATAGACGAGAACGGACAAACCATTCCTAACTTTATTCAGGGAATAGCTGAACGTCAGCCTTTCTACAAGGCCTTACTTGCCAAATATCCAGACGACCCAGATTCTGTAAGATATTACTATAAAGAATGGGTTCATCCAGTTAAGGTATTCGATTATGACAAAGGTACCGTCATCAAGAACATGACTTCGGAGGATTCCATCAAATACATGACAACGTTCATGCATTGTGCTATGGTCGCTATGGAACCTCAGACTGGTGCCGTAAAAGCATGGGTCGGTGATATCGACTTTGACCAGTGGAAATACGACAAGGCAACAGCCATGCGTCAACCAGGTTCTACATTCAAGCTCTTCGTATATACTGAGGCTATGAATCAGGGCTTGACACCTTGTGATAAGCGCCGAGATGAGTACATCTCTATGCAGGTATACGATAAAAAGAAACACGAGATGACAACTTGGACTCCAAGTAATGCCAGTGGTTCTTTCTCAGGAGATAGTATGCCACTAAGAAGTGCATTTGCACGAAGCATCAACTCCGTTGCCGTCCGTTTAGGACAAGAAATGGGTATCAAGAGAATCATCGAGACTGCACAGGCTATGGGTATCAAGAGTCCTCTGGATGATCAACCTTCATTAGCTTTGGGATCATGTGATGTCAACTTGCTTGAAATGGTAAACGCATATTGTGTGATCGCAGACAATGGAAAGCATCATGACCCTGTTTTAGTTACTCGCATTGTTGATCAAGACGGAAAAGAAGTATACACAGGTCCGACAACTGATGAGCAAGTCATCCCATTGAAGAGTGCATTCTTGATGCAAGAAATGCTGAAAGCCGGAACTCATGATGCAGGAGGTACTTCTGTAAGCATGTCATCAGCAGAATATGCAGGAAATTCTTTCCGTGACACCGATTGGGGTGGTAAAACAGGAACCTCTAACAATCACTCTGATGCATGGTTTATGGGAGTCAGTCCGCATCTTGTTGTAGGAGCATGGGTCGGAGGTGAATACCGATCTATACACTTCCGAACAGGTGCTTTAGGACAAGGTTCTAAGACAGCATTACCAATTTGCGGATATTTCATTCATTCAGTCATGGCAGACCCTGAATTCAAGCAATATCACGGGAAATGGTCTAAACCTACAGATGAGGATATTACGAGTGATATGTATACATGTCAACCATGGGTAGCTCCTGTTAAGAAGGATGCTGAACCTGTAGATTCTACAGTTGTTACATCCGAAGAAATTGTTTTGGATGATAACGGAAACCCTGTAACAAAGTCTACTGAGTCTGAGAGTACAACAGATAACTTCACTCCAAGTTCATCTAATTCTACAACAAAGAAACCTACTGATAGTGGTACTGATAAAAAGAAAGAAAAGAAGCACCACCCTACTCAACAGACTGTAACTTTGGACGACCTCTAATCACACCAAAGTGATTGAAGAGAAAAACGAAATAAAGAAAATCGATATAGAAAACTTGGAGTTGCAAAATGCACTCCAAGTTATTCAGTTTACCCGTCGCTCGCTCTTTCTAACAGGAAAGGCAGGGACGGGTAAATCAACGTTTCTGCGCTATATCGCTGCTACAACCAAAAAGAAGAATGTCATACTCGCTCCTACGGGCATTGCTGCTATCAATGCCGGTGGTGTAACGTTACACAGCTTCTTTAAGTTGCCTTTTTACCCTCTCTTACCTAACGACAGCAGATATTCTATCAGAAATATCCGAAAGACACTGAAATATAATAGTGAGAAGATCAAGATCCTCAAAGAACTTGAACTAATCATTATTGATGAGATCAGCATGGTCAGAGCAGATATTATCGACTTCATCGACAAGGTACTACGAGTATATTGTCAGAAGATGCGAGAACCTTTCGGAGGTAAACAACTTCTTCTTGTTGGGGATATATATCAGTTAGAACCCGTCGTAAAGGAGGAAGACAGAAAACTACTTACTCCTTTCTACCAATCTAACTTTTTCTTCAATGCGAAGATATTCCAGCACTTTCAACTAGTCAGCATCGAACTGAAAAAGGTATATCGACAGACAGATCCTCTGTTTATCAACATTTTAGACCATATACGCACATCAAACGTAGAGAATAATGATCTAAGAATGCTCAATAGCCGAGTTGGAGCCGACTTAAGTAATGAGGACAGTAAATTATCTATTACATTGTCCACAAGAAGGGATACGGCCGATTATATCAATAATAATCAACTTGAACAGCTTGAAGGAGATTCTCAGTTATTCCATGGCAACATTGAGGGAGAATTTCCGGAGAGCAGTCTTCCTGCACCAATAGACTTATATCTAAAAGTCGGCGCACAGGTTATGTTCGTCAAAAATGATATCAACCATCAATTTGTAAATGGAACACTGGGCACCATCACGGGCTTTGATATGGATGAAAATGAGGGTGCAAAAATCTATGTAAAAACTGAAGATGGTGACGATATCATCGTCGAAGAGGCTACATGGAGTAATATGAGATATCACTTCAATGAGACTGAAAAGAAAATTGAAGAGGAGGAAATCGGCAGGTATGAACAGTATCCATTAAGATTAGCATGGGCCATAACTGTACATAAGAGTCAGGGACTAACCTTCAAACAGGTGAAGATAGACTTTACCGGTGGGGTTTTTGCCGGAGGACAAGCCTACGTGGCATTATCACGATGCACCTCGCTCGAAGGAATAAGCCTGCAAGAGCCTATCAACAGAAATGAGGTATTTACGCGTAACGAGGTAAAGATGTTCGCACATAACTATAATAATCAGAATATCATCAATACTGCTCTTAGCCAAAGTAAAGCTGATAAACAATATTGGGATGCCATGCAGGCTTGGAGAAAGGGTGACATTCAAAAAATGCTTGATAACTTCTTCCTGGCTATCCATAGTAGATATGATATAGAGAAACCTGGTGTAAAACGACTCATTCGTAAGGAACTCAACATCGTAAATAAACTAAGGGAGGAAAATAACAGACTACAGAAGGAGATGAAACAGCAGAAGGAATTTCTTAAAAAACTCGCTGTGGAATATACTTTAATGGGAAAAGAATGTGAGAAAGAAGGTATGACTGATGCTGCCATTAAAAATTATGAAAAAGCTCTGGAGTTATACCCAGAACATACCTTGGCCAAAAAAAGATTGAATAGATTATTACCGTAGTTAACTATGTCGGACAACGCAGTTAACTATGTAAGCTTACGCAGTTAACTACGCAAGGCTACGCAGTTAACTGCGTAAGACGATGAAGTTAACTGCATAAATTAATCCATCTAAAAAGAATCATCTGCATGAATTAAAGTTCAGACGAGAGAATAAAAAATCGGATACTCCTTAAAGGAATATCCGATTATATTTTGTTACCTAAAGTAAAATTATATCTTACTTCTTTGAAGAAACATATACACCAACAGCCTCGATAAGACCTTTAAAGGTAGACTTAGTTGCAATGATAGTGATGTCCTCACCATCTGTCAAAGTGACGCCTTGTTCCTTGAGCTTGCCTTTGGTACCACCCCAACCAGCAAGTACACCGTAAACATAAACGGTACCAGTCTCATCAGTCAAGGCAAAATTACCGTACTTCTCAAGATCAAAATTAGTCTTAGCCTCTGTAGACTTGCTAATCTTACCAGAAATCATATAATAGGCATCCTTAGAATCAGCCTTAGAACGGAAATCCTTGATTGAAACGGCTTCTACAGACTTGCTTTCACTAAGAGTTGCACTTGTCATCTCAATGGTAGTCTTATACTCATCGCGCTTACCAACAACAGTAACGACGTCTCCAACCTTCAAACCTTTAGCCTTGAAATCGCTTAAACCATAGAGATAAGTTTCACCGGTATAATCCTTGATATAGAATTGACCCTTATCAGCATTCTTGACACTAGAAACAATACCCTGTAAGCGATATAAGTTGTCACCCTTAGGAGCTTCGTTGAACTCCTTAACGGTAACATCCTCAATGCCACCAGCCTGAGAAACTTTACCATTCAAGGTTGTGGTCTTACCATCAACGGTAACACTAAATGCTACCTCAGCAGAACGAGCACCCTTCTCATTAGCAGAAGCCTTGAACACGAAGTCTGTTGACTCGCCGTTGTTCTTTACAGAAGAGATAGACAGCCAAGACTTAGCCTCCTCTGGGATTTCTACAGATACGATATTACCCTTGCTAGAAACATGAGCTGTAGCATAACCACCCTCCTTAGCAATAGGAGCGTTCTTTACGCCATTCACATCAATAGAATCAATCTTCAATACAGATTTTGTGATGCTCTTTACAGCAACATCAACAAGCTCTACTGTACCATTGTATGTAGTCTTAGGACCTTCGATTGTTACAACATCACCTTCCTCAAGACCAAGACTTGCGAAGTTCTTTGTAGCACCGTTCTTATCAAGAGTACCATATACATATACTTCACCTGTCTCATCTTTGATATACCAGTTACCATATACGGTATTACTAATCTTAGTGACAGCACCTGTTACACGGAAAGTCTTACCATCAGCACCAGCGATAACCTGAGCACAGGTAGCATTCTCTACCTTAGCTGCACCCTGGATGACATGAAGGATCTGAGTCTCACCATTACATACTAAATTATAGAAACCTGAACGATTACCTTTAATTTCATCAGCAGAGAAAGATACAACTGTCTCACCGGCGCTACCAGAAGTAGCAGAAACTTTTACCCAATTCAGATAGTCATCAATGGCCTTTTGAGCTTTCTCACGATCTGCATCAGTTTTAGCTTTAGCCAAATTCTTTGTTAGATCACTTGGAATAGCTTTTTCTAGTTTCCAGTCACCTGCTGCTTTGATTGTAATTTCAGTGCTTCCACCATCAATAGGAATAGCTACAATAGACTTAGAAACCTGAATGCCATCAAGACATCCCATTTCCTCTTCATTAGAACAACTTACCAACATAGTAAGAAGTGCAAGAAGTGTTGGAAGAATATATTTAATTTTCATTACTTTACTTTTAAATTAAATGAAATCTTTAGTTAAAGAAATACTTGATACCAACAGATGCATACCAGCACTGACCGATAGCATGGTTGTAAACCCAACGCTGAGTATTACCGCTTACAGCCTTAGGAGTTGAGAATGTTGCATAACCCTCAGCATCCATACCTTCATAGTTAAGGATTCGACCTTCTGCCAAAGAGGCATTCATCATCTTTGATACACCCCACTTATCGTTGAACATATTCAAGACATTCTTTACGTCGAAGCTCAACTGAAGTTTATGAGATGTTGCACCTAGTTTCAATTTGAAATCATGCTTGTAAGCTACATCAAGACGATGAACCCAAGGAGAATATACGCTATAAGCCTCTGCATACTTACCCTGACGATGCTTCAAGTAGCTATCACCATGAACGAAGTCCATAAAACGAGTCTTGTCATCCTCTGATACGAAACGGAACTGACCCTTTTCTACTTGCTCGTCTGTAGGAACATAGATAAGGTCATACTTATAACCGTCACCGTTCATATCATTAGCTGTCATATATGAGTAGTTGTAACCACCTTTGAAACCTTCATAAATGAAGCTGAATGTGTTACCGCTCTTGTCATTGAATGTAGCAGAAGCTACAATACGGTCAGGAGTTGTGTACTGTGAATTGTGGAGACCTACGTTATTAGGGCCCTGAACTGATGGTACATAAGCAATACAAGACTCTGCGTTAGAACCAGGCATACCAGTAACATCCTTAGAAACGGTATGAGTATATGCAGCCATCAAATTAATACCCTCAACAGGCTGTGCGTTAACCTGGATACTTGCCTGGTAACCCCAACCCTTAGAAGTATTTTCAAGAACGAATGCTTTTGTTCCCTGACGGAATGTCTCTGGGAAGAGAGGACGATTGTCTACACCATTGAAGTGCTCAAAACCATTAGGAGAAATCATACTCCAGTCTGTCATTGTAGACTCGTATACGGTCTTGTTGAAGATGAATTCACCAGTAACAGAGAGAGGGAAAGATGTAGGCAACTGATAATCAACTGCCAAAGATGTCTTCCAACGCTGTGGCAACTTGAAGTTTGGATCTACTGCAGAAATAGAAGAAGGAACTGTACCATCTGTTGGGCTAACAGTCATAGGATAACCTAACTCCGCCAATTTATCTTTAAGAGCCTGAATGGTAGCATGATGATTATCGTCTGTTACAAGACCACCTTTGAACACATCCATTGTGAGATCTTTATTTTTATCTTTAATTGCCTTCTCATTGATCTGAGCCTGATACTGTACAAGACCACCGTTAGTAGGCATATTGGTGAAGAATACCAAAGGCAAACGACCTGAGAACAGACCTGTACCACCTCTGAACTTCAAAGTACCATCACCGAATACATCATAAGTGAAACCAACACGTGGATTAATTGTCAAACTAGAATTAGGCCATTTACCTGTGTCAATATGACGACCACTATAGTCAAGGTCATAAATTGCCTGATTACGCATCAAGTCTTTATTTTCGAAGAAGAGACCATCGAAACGGATTCCATAAGTCAACATAAACTTCTTGTTGACATTCCACTCATCCTGTGCATATACGCCCAACTTATTGAACTGAACACGAGCTGCAGGAGAAGTTTCACCATTATAACCGTAAGTCAAACATACGATTTCAGGAGCACGCTTATTCAAGAAGTCATCCAATGAAGAGTAACGATAGTAACCGGTTCCGTTACGCATGTACTGGTTATCAGCCATCTGATGCTCATAAGAAACACCACCGAAGATACGATGATTACCAAATGTATAATTCAAGTCATCCTTGACATTCCATACTGTATTATGTACGGCATTGTTATAAGTAAACAACTCATAACCAAGAGCCATATAGTTTTCGCCATCCTTCAAAATATCGATGAATGGGAACTCGTCAGACTTAGTACCACGAACATCATCCAATTTAGAATATGTTGCCAAGAACTGGTTAGACAGATTGTCAGTCAAACGGCTGTTCAAATCGAAAGACCAGGTCTTAACAAGGTTGTCCATAGAATACATTGAGTTAGCAAAAGACATAGAGTACTCTGATGTACGGCCAAAAGCAGAACGAGTACCACCGTCCATAGAAGAAGCATTAGGAGCAATCCACTTTGTATTCTTTGTATAGTTGTAACGGATTGCCAAACGATGCTTATCGGTAATATTCCAGTCTAAACGAGCAAGGAACTTATCGTTTGTAATATCAGAAGGGAAATTTGTATATGAACCTGTATCATAACCATATTCGTTACGGACAAAGTCTGAAACTTTCTGAAGGTCACTTAATGTAGTACGAGAGATTGTACGGTTTACATCAGCTACTCCATCTTTACTACCTCTCCAACGGTTTGCAACAGAAGGAGTCTGTACGGTTTCACCATTTACGAAGAAGAACAGTTTATCCTTAATAATAGGACCACCTAAAGTGAAACCATAGGTTGATGTACGGTCAGTTTCACGAGCTGTAGGAATCTGCACACCATCAATAGCGTCACCACGCATATTCTCATTTCTATGATATGCGTATGCAGTACCTTTGAACTTATTTGTACCAGACTTTGTAATAGCGTTGATACCACCACCAACAAAGTTTGTTTGACGAACATCATAAGGAGAAATAACAACCTGCATTTCCTCAATAGCATCAAGAGAAATTGGAGTACCACCACCAGGCAGACCATCATTCAAACCAAAATTGTTATTGAAGTTTGCACCATCAACAGTAAAGTTGGCTGTACGTCCATCAGTACCCGCAAAGCTCATACCATTACCACCATAAGGTGAAAGACGAGCAACATCTGTCAGACTTCTTGAAACATTAGGCATGTTCATAATCTGTGTGTTAGAGATGTTAGTTGCAGCACCGGTCTTCTTGGCAGCGAACTTTGTACCCTGAGCAATAACAACGACTTCGCCCAACTGCTTTGCATCCTCCGTCATCTCTGCATCGAGAGAGAATGGATTACCAAGCTGAAGGGTGACGTTCTTGAATTTCATTGTAGAGAATCCTACATACGAGATTGTAACCGTATAAGGGCCACCAGGTCGCATACCTTGGATATTAAAACGTCCGTCAATGTTTGTTACAGCGGAATACCTTGTACCAGATGGCTCATGCACAATCTGGATCGCAGCACCGATAATAGGCTCTTTGCTTGCCTTCTCAGTCACAGATCCGCTCATCGAAGAAGTTGTAACTTGCGCCATAATTGACGTTGTAAAGAACAACATCAGCGCCATTAGAAAACGCAATCTTTTTTGCATACCTTTTTAACTGAAATTTAATTAATAATTTGAGGGGATAAACCCAGTTAATACTTAGATGCTGCAAAATTAATTAAAATTTCTCATATAATTGTTACAAAAGTGTTAAAATTAGAAGTTGTTAAAAACAAAAAAAATCCGCATTAATATTAAATGCGGATTATATTTCAAATTGTAAGCAAATTAGTCTTTTCTGTACCAAATTCTCATTATCTTTCGTCGAATAACAATTATATTGAGAACCGAAACCAGTATAAACAATATCAAACCGACAGTTAACGCCGGTAGCATATTTCCATCTTCTATTTGAGGGAATAATGTTTCTATGATATCCATATAATATGCCCTGACAAAGAACAATATAATCAATGCGATAAGTAGGACCAGAACATTCAAACCTATCGTCAGAAATTGATATGGACGGGCTACATTTCCTGGACTATAACCTATCAACAGTAGATTTTCCAACTTTGAGGAATTCTTCTGTACAAGAAGGTATATACTCAGCATCAATATATAGAAACTCAAAATCGAAATGATCAATCCCACAATCATCACCATTGAAACCATTAGTTTCAAGAAATATGTGGTCTTCTCAGCATTTAGTTTATCATCCTCTACTTCGTATCCTTTCTTATCAAGATATTTCGTTATATGCTCATCTGCCGGATTTCCGACCTCCATGATCAAACGGGTTGGATTGCTGTGATTTTCCGGAGCAAAATGATTATTACTCCAATCCATAAATGCCTGTGGCACAAGGATTGTGTTAAGTCGGCTGGAGAATCCGATGACCTTTCCGTCAAATTCTTCATTATATCCATTACCTTGGATAAACATCTTAAAGTCTATCATACCCATCAATCCTTCAGATATCTTTGGTAATGAATGACTCTGTGCAAATCCAAAGTTATACATTGTTATATATGCACGTGGCAGAATGATCGGAACTTTCTGGTCTCCTTCTTTCCATTTCCAATCTTGCGAAGGAGCTTCAACGAAATCATCCGGAACAGATTCTATAGGAATCTCGGAATTCAAGACATTCGTTCCATTAATTCCCATATTGGCATTTACCTTATATTCTGTAGAAGTGAACTTACCCATCTTCTTGACAAAAGGCTGCTCTCCTACTTCATCAATCTCACTATTGCTGAAAGTATTCGTTCTTCCACTTATGGTACTTGCTGTTCCTATCTTCTTATTTAAGATCAGGAAATCTGACTTCATGAAACTGTCTTCTGCTGTAAAGACAGGTATAACGTCATTATAAAACTGAAATCCTAACAAAACGATAAGCATACCAAATAAGTTGGCAAAAAAGAAACCAACGAATTGTGGTACGCTAATATGTTGACGTAATAATTTCCAAACAAGATTCATAGTTCTTACCTCATCCTTTAAAGTTTAAAGACCTTTTCGTAACTTAGATCCATATGTTTACCTATACTTGTCACGATGACACCGGCACCTTGCTTCTTGGCTTCTGTCATCATAATCTCACCCATTATGCGACTGTTGTTGTCATCAAGATGAGAAATTGGCTCATCCGCAAGAATAAAATCAAAAGGCTGGACCAAAGCACGTATCATAGCAACTCTTTGCTGTTGACCAAATGACATTTTGCCAATCTTCGCATCAAGCTTGTCTCCAATGCCAAGCATATCAAACCACTCTACAATCTGTTCCTTACTCTTAAATCCTGTCAGATTATTCTTTATCATGACATTCTCCATAGCTGTAAGTTCAGGGAACAAACGAAGTTCTTGGAACAAATGACTTACATGTCGCTTACGAATATCGACCCAGTCTGATACTTTATAATCGGATGTAAGACGATCGTCAAACATCACTTGGCCACTATAATCGTGACGATAACCGAGTACATAGCTGCAAAAAGTGCTTTTTCCTTGTCCACTTTCTGCTTCCACAAGATAAAGGTGACCTTTTTCAAAGGTTGCATCAGTATTCCAAATATCAGAGTTCCATTCTGTACGCTGAGAAAAGACCTGAGGTATAACGGAATTCAAAAGAATTTTTTCCATTTATTTTAATGTATAAACGATACTTCTTATATCACCAAACATCGGTTTCATAAATACTGAAAGTGCCGACATTACTCCCTTGTTACTACCAAAATCATTTAAATTAATGATCATGACCATCTTCTGACCGATAATCTTTTTCTGTAATTTAGCATCCAATGGATGAACATTAGACTTAATAGCACCTAAAGCTGTGACCTTGTCACTTCCACTATAGAATTGTAAATCTGGGGATACACCAAAAAAGAATGATGTGTTCCCATCTGTATAATAATAAGAATCTTTACCGGAATCCAATATTTTTCCACCCTTTGGCACACTTTGCTTCCAGTAATCAACATCGGCCAACCATTTCGCATGAGCTAATTTTGCCGCCCATGTGATTTGCATCTTATCGTCAGAATAAGAAGGAATAACAATACTCATATCTCCATTTACACTACGCAGGATGTTATCCATATCAATGGCTGTGTTTATACCTACAAGAAGGGCCTGAAGACCTTGATTATTTTGCATTAAAGGTAGGAATTTTGTTCCATCTACATTCATAAACATGCCAAGAGTGGCATCACGCGACATGGAAGCAACATAGTTACCTTTTATAGGACGGTACTGTTTACTTGCATTCTGAAGGGATGCATTTACTTCTTTATTGAAAGAGAAGGTCTTACCCTCAATATTCAAGCAACCATCAGAAACAAACATCTTCGCAGCTATTAACACTTGAGAGGCATCTGCGCCTTTAGGAGCACCCAACGTGAAAGGTGCAATAAATTTCTCAGGCAATGCCTGTGCCTCTGCAACAATAGCCATTGGAGCATCTATACTATCCAACTTCTCATAAATCGGACGGGATACGACACTCTCGTCTTCATCTTGCTTCAGGTATCTTGCCATACTCTGCTGCAATTCTGCCTGCGCATCAGGAGTGACTGGTCCCATAACAAGCAACGCGTCATCTGAGAACCCAAGAACCCAAGAATCCTTTAATACAGAGAAGTTAAAGCCTCGACGTTCTTTTGTCTTCGTGCAAACACCTTTCTTTGATAACTTATCCAGGTATTCTTTTAGGTCATCAGAATCGCTCACTTTTGCACAGAGACCAAGATTCCCATCCTGAGACTCAAACATATACATTTTAGAGGTTAAATCAATACCACAATCAGAAACATTCTTTATATGTAATACCGCAGCAAGAAGATTCAACTGCTTACTAGAAGAACTTGCTGCCATCTTTTTCATATCAACAGAAATCAAAGCAGAGCTCTCTGCCGGTATGGCATTCTGATAACTATCAGAACATGAACTGAACAACAACGCTGATGCGATGAATATGTAATATATAAAATGTTTAGCTTTAATCATTTTTTCTTAAGTATGTTATTTTCGTCTAGCTAAATTCGCTAACATTACAGCTGTCAATCCTGCAGTTTCTGTCCGAAGTCGACTATTACCCAAAGAGACACTTTCATAGCCATTCTCCAGAGCCAAACGTACTTCATCTACGGAGAAATCACCTTCTGGACCTACCAAAACCGTAACATCTAAATCATCAGGATTTAAAGCAGGCTTATTCAATTCTTCAAAGAAATCCAGTTTTTCGAATTCTTCATAACAATGGCAGATAAATTTTCGGCCTTTTCGTGGAGTTAAGATAAAGTCTTTGAAATGCTCCATCTGATTAACGACCGGTTTCCAAGGTTTTCTGCTTTGTTTTACAGCTGCAACAATAATCTTATCTAGTCTTACCGTTCTCATAACTTTTCGCTCAGAGAACTTACAGTTCAGGAAAGACAACTCATCAAAACCGACTTCCGTTGCCTTTTCTGCCATCCACTCTATTCGATCCATCATCTTCGTTGGAGCGATAGCCAAATGAATGTGCCCATTCCATGATGGTTGCTGCGGCAACGTTTCTTTGATTTCATAAAGGCATCTTTTAGTAGCAGCCAAAGTTACTTCTGCTCTATAAAAACAGCCCTCTCCATCCATGAGAAACATTTCATCGCCACTCTTCAATCGAAGCACTCTTAATGCATGCATAGCCTCGTCCAAAGGCATTTCATTCTGACTTGCTGCATCAGGCACATAGAAATATCGGACTTCTTTCATCGGTATTAATTTATTTAATTTGTTATCTTTATTATTTACCTTCGACTCTGCGCTTTAACTCATCACGTATTTGTGATGCTTGCTCATATCTTTCTTCACTGATAGCCTTATTCATAGCCTCTTGCAGCATTTCATTCGTCAGTATATTTATAGGTAAAGAAACGCTAGCTACTCCTGGAGTGTATTTGGCACTTTGACGAAACATCAGTCTCTCACTTGCGAAAAGAGGCAAATGGGCTATCTTTGAAATCAGAATGGCATCGGCTGCATTTATAGGAATCATTTCTAAGCTATCCAGATTAAATAATTGAGCCTTAAAATCTCCGTCTATGATGTCTGTTAACAGTATCTCAAAACTCAAATCGGTATTATTCCTAAGTAAATTCAACAACACCTCTGGTAACCTTCGTGAACAATTTTTCTTCTGAACACGAGCGTTCAACTCATATTTCATCAACTTGTCACACGGTATAACAAGTTGACGTTTTTCCTGTTCGTCAACCAATATAAGAAGTCCTATATCTGTATTACTAGAGACTTCTACAATTTCTTTTAAATACAGCCGAACTTTGTCCATTACTCTACCTCCACCTTTTTAGGTCGGAACATCAAAGCAAATGAAACACCAACTAGCAAAGCATAAGCAGCAAAAATATACCAACAAGTCTGCCAATCTGTTACACCATCAACGGTATGAGTATTTACTATTGCCTGGGCAGAAAGTGTTCCTACTGTCGCCCCAATACCGTTCGTCATCAACATAAACAATCCTTGTGCACTTGAACGTAATGAAGGATCTGTTGACTTATCGACAAACAAGGAGCCTGATATATTAAAGAAGTCGAAAGCTACGCCGTAAACGATCATTGACAAGACAAACATCCAAACGCCATTACCCGGGTTACCTGCTCCGAACAAGCCGAAACGTAGCACCCATGCAAACATGGCAATAAGCATCACATTCTTGATGCCATAACGCTTCATAAAGAATGGTATAAATAGGATACATACGGTTTCACTTATCTGAGATAATGATATCAGGATATTTGCATGTTGCACACCAAATGTACCGGCATACTCCGGAATATCCTTAAATGAAGTGATGAAAGGATTTGCAAATCCATTAGTAATCTGCAAACTAACACCCAACATCATAGAGAATATAAAGAATATTGCCATTCTCTTTTGCTTGAAAAGGGTAAAAGCTTGGAGTCCGAAAGCATCCACTAAAGATTTCTTTTCACCAGTCTCCGCAACAGAACAACTTGGCAAAGTGAAACTATAGAAGAATAATATGATGCTAACAATACCTGATACGATAAATTGGTTTTGGTTAGGTTGGAATCCACACAAATCAACAACCCACATCATACAGATAAAGCCAACAGTTCCAAAGACACGAATTGGAGGAAAATCTTTAACTGTATCCATTCCCGCTTGCGTCAAACCGGAATAGGCAACGGAATTTGCCAAAGCCAACGTTGGCATGTAAAATGCCACACTCAAGGTGTAAGAAGGGAAAATAAACTGATAATTGTGCGATAGACCTGCATAAGCAGCTCCAAACATAAACAAGCCTGCTAACAAATGGCATAAGCCTAAAAGGCGTTGTGCTGGTATCCATCTATCAGCAACTATACCCATCAATGCAGGCATAAAAATTGATACTACTCCTTGTACAGCATAGAACCAACCAATATTTGATGCCATGTCTATATTAACAAGGTATGTTCCCATAGAAGTAAGATAAGCTCCCCAGGCAGCGAACTCAAGGAAGTTCATCAATGCTAACCGTATTTTTAAATTCATTTTGGTATTGAAACTAACTTTTAATTGCAATTACAGTGCAAAGATAAGGATTAAAATTGAGAATAAGATAACAGAAATTAAGATTTTTTGCAGTTTTTACCTAATTTAAAGAATAAATGACAAACAGCGATATTCTTGCACAAAAAAAAATTGGTTATCATCACGACAACCAATCTTTAATTAACCTTAATAATCTAATACCATGAAAAACACGATGCAAAATTACTAAGAATATCGTAATCTCCAAATTAATCATAGAAAAAGTTCATATATTTAATATCGCTTAACAACCAAGTCTTTCAAATTAACCTTTATTTGCTTAGAAATAGCTTCAACATCCTTTTTATCTTGTTTTGAGGCCAAAGGAATAGACATACTATAAGTGATACTATTTTGCTGAGGAGACAACTTAGCCCAATACATAAACGGTTGAACCATAGACAAAAGTTCATCATAACGTTTTACGTCCATCGTATCGGGCTTTGACATAAAGTCTGCCTTTTTAAAATTCAACCCCTCACCTATTTTATTCCATTCTTTATTATAAAAGGCCACTTCACTTTCACGCGCCGGACCAACAAAGGTACGCACAACACAAAGAATGGAGTCACCCGTATTAGATGGGAACATCTTCATCTCCATTATCGACGACTCATTAAGTTGTATATGAGCATAATCGGTTGCCAAGGTATCCATGATACTTTCTCCCTGAAACAGATTCTTCACACTTGCCTTTACATTCATATCAACAAAGTCAATACATTCCTGCCGTAAACTCTTATTGAGATACGGTAAAATAGAATCTGGCATATTCAGCCACATTTCCCTAACAGACTGAGCACTCATATTACATGAGAACGTAAACGATAACAACGCTACAAATACAAACTTCTTCAATTTACTATTTTTTAAAAGTTATTTTATAAAAGGGAAAGCTCCATAACGCAAGATGCAATTCCATTGTCCTTCTACCCTCTCTACAAAAAGCGTAAACAGAGGACGCATGCCAACAGAAGACCATCCACCTTTATAAAAAGGGGTATGATTATCTTCCTCGTCATATGAAACAGAATACTCTTCCCCTAGTTTTCCAGCAAGTGATTTCATTTTCCTTATAGCATCAGCTTTACTCTTGCTAACAGAATAGAACCTAGCTTGATTCAGATAACTAGAGACTGTATCTCTTTGGAAATCAAATATTATTTTATCGAAATCAAGATCCTCATACAACTTATGCAAATAAACGATGCTATTAGCATCACACATCTCCGGTTCACCCCATTGAACTTTCAAATTGTCTAGAGCATTTTCATACGTACATCCAAAATCAACTCCTGCGACACGCTCTACATCTTTAGCATAAACTACAGATGAGAACAGTAGCACAATCGCCAACAAAAAATTCCTCATCATGATTGATTTCTATTTTGATTGCAAATATATAAAAAAAGGTGGACACCCACAAGGACATCCACCTGATTTATTCTAACTTTCAAAATTGTATATACAATATTGATATCTCACCAGTTGCTCACTAAGCTTCGAGAGCGCCCTGTGCGGCGGCTAACGAACACTGATTATCAGTACATTACGGCGAATCTGGGAAACATTTGGGAAACATTATGAGCATGTACTGCACATTCTGCACCCGATTTCCTCAACAATTCCTGCCATTTTTGTCACTTCGTTTACTTATTCGTTATTTCTATTGATTGCATGACGACTTTGAAGCATGTTCCGCAAATCAAAAAACTATTGTCCAAGGAACTCTGATGCCATACGGTTAATTTCATCAATGTCTATCGGTTCAAGCACGATTTCTTCTGGTTGCAAGTTCAGCAGGAACTGCATATAGCTGGGGAGAGTTAACAAATGTCCTTCCCTGCCTATATTGTAATCACCGAACTTTATAATCTGTTTGACATGATACTTCTCTGGGTGGTTCAAAACAGTTCTTGCACTTTTAGACTTGCTTGACTTTGCCTTGACTTCCAGTGGAACACACTCTCCGTTCATTCGCACAAGAAAATCTAATTCCAATCCTGAATCCTTTTGGAAATAGTAAAGGTTCTGCGTTTTCTTGTGAAGTGTGTCGGCCATCAGATTCTCGTATATAGCACCTTTGAAACCACCAAGATTGCCTTGAAGAATGTCTGCGCGTGTTCCCTCTCGAAGCATCTCTACGAGCAAGCCAATATCGGACATATAGACTTTGAAAACATTGTCCTTGGCATTGCCTTCCATCGGAAGCCCAGTGATGTCTGGATACACTTTTTCAAACGAATA
>Ga0256405_10006535_pt1 | contig 18536 bp, 34 predicted proteins | sample RumenRJG_02DNA_FD_189096 | JGI IMG/M metagenome (GOLD analysis project Ga0256405, IMG submission 189096) | Bovine rumen microbial communities from Lethbridge, Alberta, Canada - RJG_02 | ecosystem: Host-associated > Mammals > Digestive system > Stomach > Rumen | place: Canada: Alberta... | reverse complement strand
CATAACCTTGTTGCTGGTCTGTCAAACGGTATCAACGGCGCATGGAGCAGCCTGACCACGCTTGTTTCCAACTGTGCGAATAACCTTGTATCCAGAATCAAAAGCGCCTTCGGGATCGCCTCTCCGTCAAAAGTATTTGCTGAAATCGGTGAATACCTGGATGCCGGTCTGGAAAAAGGTATAGTGGATGGTCAGAAGGGATTGCTGGGAACCGCTACACAGGTGGCGGAGGCGGTCACGAACGGCATGACACCTGATTCCCCGGATGTGGAAATGTCAGCGGATGCCGTTGTGGGCGGTATGCAGGCTGTGATCAGTGGGCTGAGTGAAATCGCGGTAATGTTCAAAACGATTGCCGACACTTTGACCGCTTCAGGCGGTTTCAGGATGCCCCAGATTGCCGAAGGAACCATTGTCCCATACAGAACTAAGGTAGACGATAGAACGCCGTCTGAGGACGATTCTGAGGCCGTGTCGGGCTATCTGGCAAGCATCTTGTCAGAGCTGCAGGCCATGCTTCGGAATGTTCAGAGCGGAGGATCGAACAGGACCATCGTTCTACCCGTCAATATCAACGGGCATGAGCTTTTCCAGATCGTTGTCGAGGAAAACAATCATGCCATCATACAGAAGGGCAGTAGCCCATTAGGACGGTGATACCATGGGAATGCTAAAGAGATGCACGAATGGATATTGGGCGGTCAATGGAACCGCCCTTTATGTTCCTGATTCTGTCGGGATTGAGAATGATAACATCGTATCTCCCGATACCGGGCGTACAGAAAGCGGACAAATGAAAATCACATGGGTACGCCGGACGGTCCGTAAGGTGATCCTTCGTTTTTATCACCTTACGGGCAATGAAAAGACGTTCCTGCACAATCTTATGCAGGGAAAGGAATTCAATTTCACCTATTACGATAATGGCATACAGACCATGAGCGCCTACGGCGGGAAAGACAGCTATGAGCAGGTCAACTTGAAGAACTATGCGAGAGAGGGCGGCGAGTATAAGGATTACACCATCGACGTAATTGAAATGTAAGGAGTGACAGTATGTATCAGGTTAGTCAGACCTTCAGAGATATTATTGACGGGTCGAACCGAAGTATTGAGTGGAGAGGCACAATCACCCTTACAAACGGCACTGTATATACGTTCGATACGTCAAACATAGTCCAGGGATCCGGATCATTGAACAGCGTTTGTGATGTTCCCGGAATCGGCGGTGCTTTTGCCACAGAACTGAGAATACAGCTATTCATAGGGATCAGCACAACCTTACTGAAAGATGCCGTCATTGGGCTATATACGCGCGTCCAAGGCAGCGCGGTTGAGACATGGGGAGAAGCGGAGGTTTATTCCTGGGGGGATATATCGCTGTCAAAATGGGGTCTGATAGATAAGCAGATCTACATAGATATTCCGATGGGGCAATACCTTGTATCAACCGCAAAACGCGAGATAAACAGTGTAAAGATATCTGCCGGGGACTTCATGACAAAATTTGATGTGCCTCTTGCGTCAATGGATACCGTGTCACGAACACCTTTTGCATGGCTCCGGCTTATTTGTTCGCGCTGCGGTGTTGTGCTGGGAATGACAAGTGCGCAGATCGGGAGACTGCCGAACGGGAACCGCACCTTTACATATGCGGATGTCGAATCGAACATGAAAACATACCGCGATCTTCTGGCGCACCTGTCTCTTTTGGTCGGATCCATCGCCATCATGGACAGATGGGGAAAGCTGATCCTTGTGCAGTACGGAAATAATGCGGTGGCGAATATTACGCCAGATAACCGCTTCACATCAGACTTTGAGGACTACAAGAGTACATACACGGGGATCTATGCACAGTATAAGGCAGGCGCGATCCAGGAATACTATAAGAACGTGAATACCATCTACGACACGGGAGAGATCTTTGACGCAGGGGTGAACGTGTTCCTCCAGCTCAGTAATAAAAGCAATCGTGAAGTCGCGGTACAGGCGATCATTGACTCCCTCAAAGGGAAAACCCTCACACCATTTGACGCGACAATGCCCTTTGATCCGACATTTGACCTGCTCGATGTCGTGAACCTTACCGGGGGTCACGCACCGGCTGATAGCGCAGCACCTATCACATACATAGCGCGTGCGATCAACGGGGTAATGACGCTGAAATGCGAAAGCCCTGACAGAAGCACGGATCCCATCAGAGAAGACAAGCCGATTGACGGGGTGAGCGGTAACAGCAATGTCAATCCGGGGTCCGTCTATGCAAGCGGAGATTTCTGGATCCTGATTGATTCGTTCCCGGATACGGCTACACAGATCGAAAGCGATGCGCTTACCACGGAGATCAAGCTGGATTGTACGGTGGACAATACATGCATTCAGATAGCATGGACCGGAGCGTACACGATTGACGAAGATGCAACGGTGACGGTAAAAATTCTTCTTGATGATAATATTCTCTATCAGGTTTCAGACGATCAAAAAGCAGGAAACCATGTGCTGAATGTCACGACAGGCCACACCATAGAGAAGAAGGGCAGCTATAAGGTAAAGGTTATGCTAAGGGAGGATGCGATTGTATGAGCTTACATATGAACCCTGGAGGAGCGCGTCTGACCGTTTTAGGGCATGGGTGGAACAATGACGCGTCGATCATATCCGGAGACGGCTTTACCTTTGATGGTGATCTATGGAAAGACATTGCCGACGGACTGGATTATGAATTTCCGGACAATATAGAGTGGGATAATATCGCGAATAGTGAATTTGATCTTGATCATACCGATATCATCTATACCGGAATTGATGACAATACATGGACGGATCCATTTACCGGAGATGAGTATCCGGGCGGTGGAACGGCTGTATATACGGATCTTGACGGCAATCAGTATTTTGATCTGGACAACATCGGCGTTTGGACAAATCCGGATACCGGCGATATTTATGACGGAACAGGGACGCTGAATTATACGCTCCCGGATGGGTTGGACAATATCACTGGCCTATATACAAATCCTCTGAATAACGACACATGGACCGATCCCACAACGGGCATGGATTTCAACGGGATCGGAGATATGTGGGTTCCGGAAAGTATGCTCAAAAATATGTCGGATTCTCTTTCAGACATAGCGATGAGCGATGCATCTTTGGCGCGATATTCAATTCCAGATGACGTGATACCTTCTCTTTATGGCGGGAAGGTCAGCATTGAATCCGAAATTATTTATCCGGGATCAGAAAGACCGCATAATTACACGCCCCCTGTTTGGTACATACAAACAAACAGCAGTAACGCGGAACTGTTTCTTGGTGAGCCATTCTACCACGGTACAGCAACCGGCGGCAGCATCACGGTTTATGATGAAGCAATCACGATCAGGGATGGCAGCTCAAAGGCGGTTTATTATTCCGGATGTTCCACCCGGTTTACATCGTCCATCCTGCCGAGTCCATACAGCGGATACCCTATTCAGTATGTTTGCTGGCAATGCCTGTATGGGTCTCTCTCAAATTATCTGCTTACAAAAACGGATGATACCATCACGACCGATGACATAGAGAACGGGAAAACCGGAAAGGACACTATGACGATCAATGGGGAGAGGTATTACCGGATGAAGGCCGAACAGGTCAAGGATAAAATTTAAGGAGGTATGGCGGGATGGCTACACAGACAACACATTACGGGCTGACAAAGCCCAGCAAAACGGACCTCATAGAAATCGAAGTCCTGAACGATGACTTTGACAAAATTGATACTGCGCTTTATGCCAAACAGGACAAGCTCAACCAGGGAACCGTGACACTTTCGACAAACTGGACGGGCAACGGTCCTTACACACAGGTCATCGAAATCCCAGGAACCACACAGTACAGCAAGTATGATCTTCAGCCGGGAGCTGCGGTCATGGAGGAGATGATCAATGACGGCGTGATCGCAATCTGGATTGAGAACAACAACGGCGTGCTGACCGCGTATGCCCTGGGAGCGCCGCCTTCCTCAGCGCTGACCGTGCAATACATCAGATCGGAGGTGATGGCATGATCGTCGGTAATCCTATCATGATGGGTGGAGGAGGATCTGGAACAGGCGCATCCGGGTACACCTTTGAGGACGGTGTGCTGCATATCTGGGGTGTCCGTGGATCTCATCTGCTTGATACCAAAACAATCACAGAGGGCGGCGTGTATGCGGCCGCAGATGAAGGACTGGAAGGGTATTCCATAGTTGACGTGAATATGGAGTTGAGGCTGGAACGGCTTGCGGTTTCATTGAACGGCACGTATTTACCATCTGAAGGAAAGGACGGTTTCTCCCAGGTCATCGTAAACAATCCGGATGATGGAAGGTGCCAGCATGACACGCCTATCGGATTGTGTTCTATGCCGGATCTACTTTCTGAAATGAACTGGGAATGCACCATAAATTAGGAGGTATCGCATGGTTACAAAAAACTTTAAGAACCTGTTAGCGGCAATCCTGCAATCTTCGGATTCAAGCTATGGGTATCTGCCGGTACAGAATGTTTCCGGCAGAATGTACTATTTCTGTTCGAGGTATGACCGGTTTCCGTATTCAAGGACGGCTGCATTTGCGGCAGCGGCAGCAACGGCAGGCATTTCAGTTGGCAGAAGCTCAGACGCGGAATCCGAAAGGGATTATAACCTACACGACACGATTACAAGCGGTGTCAACGTAGCAATCACAAATACGATCATCGGAACGGATGAGCCGGGAGATCCTTATCTCAGGTATCATCTGACGATCACGAATACCACGGATTCGCCTATCACAATCGGTGAGGTTGGATATAAGCAGACCGTCAGAGCATCATCAGGCCCCGGCAGGACAGACTATGGAGATGTTACGGTGCTGATTGATCGTACAGTGCTTGATGTCCCGATCACTCTTGCCGGACGTGATGCGGGCGTAATCGTGTATAAGCTGAAAACAAACATGGTTTATCCAACAAAAGGCGGCATTGAGATGGTCCCGTTTGCCCTGGGAACAGATGAGCAGATCGCGGCAATGATCGACGCGGCACAGTTGGGAACGATTGACCTGCAGGAGGATGGGGGATGGAATGTCAGCGACATCCGCAAGATCCACATTTCCGCGTTCACGGATCCGGCAGGAACGTCCTATCCGGAACAGGACATCGAGATCGTGATTTCATCCTTTGCGGAGTACAACAACTGCGGCAACGTCCTTCAGTTCGATTTCAAGGATTGCCTGTCCGTCCTGAAACGGATGCATCCGTCAAACTCCACAGCAGGCGGCTATGGGGCGCTGGAAATGTGTACCGACACGATCCCCGCGCTTGTGGACGCGATGCCGTCATGGATCAAGAACAGGCTGAAAACCTTTTCCGTGTACGCATGGGATCCATCCGCAAATGAGCTGACCGAAGTTGAGGATTGCAAACTTGCCCTCCGCGCAAGGGTGGAGATGTTTGGTCCCGGCAGCCTGTCAAGCGATGCGGAAGGATCCATCGTTGATCTGTATTCAAAACTGGGCGATTTCAGAAGGAAATATCAGGGATATTCAAGGGCAAACAATACCTACGCATGGACGCGGACACCGTATAACGCGAGTAACATGCACTGCGTGCACAGCAGCAATGGCAGTTCAAGTTGGAATAACTTGACGGGTGCATACGGCATCGCGCCGTTCGGCTGCATGTAAGGAGGCGCATCATGAAAAATGTGGTTATTCAGGAGGGCGGTGTAAGCACCACAATCAACAACGTCCGCAAGCTGGAAACAGACCTTGCGGAGGGCGGGACGTGCGGGTGGCTCCCGGAAGATGAGATCAGCGGATTTGTCGCATCCATCGTGGGAACAAAACTTGTCCTGTCTGGGAATGAGGTAAGCGTGAGCGACAACACGGCTGTGATAGGGGGTGGGTCATAATGGCATATATTGATGAGTTGGAAATCAACAGCGAAACCCGAAAAATACAGGACACGCAGGGCAGGGCGATGATCTGCCTGAGCGTGGAATCCTCTGCCACGGCAACGGCTACACACGCGGAGAAGTCGTATTTCATCTACAACAATCAGCTATACAAGGCAACTGCCGCGATTGCCATAGGCGACACGATCACGGAAGGGACAAACTGCGAAACGACATCCATTGCCGATGTCATGGAGCATATTTCAGATGAGCTTGTGATTGATACGGCCATGTCAGGCACTTCCACGAATGCCGTACAGAATAAAGTAATCAAGGCCGCCCTGGACCGTAAACAGGATTCCCTTACCTTCGATAACACGCCAACGGCGAACAGCGCAAACCCTGTTAAATCCGGGGGCGTGAAATCCGCAATCGACACGCTGGACAACTACGTGAAAGAGGGGAGCGAGACGCGGAGGGCCTATCATCTTGGTTTCTATATTGGTGAGGACGGCGGTTTATGCGAGTCCGATTCATAAAAAAAAATAAATGGAGGTAAATTATGGCACTGACAGATGAACAGAAGGTAATGAGGAACAGCACGGGCATGAGGATCGCGGATGCGTTGGAGCATATCGCCTCAAACATCAATGACACCTATGTATATGGGTTCATTGAGGACATGAGCGTTCTGGATCCGGAGGACAGGATCACATACTTCGGTGAGGCCGCGTCCTTCGATCCGATGACCAGGAATGCGGACGGCACGATGAGCGAAGGAGGATGGGGCGCATTCCTCGACAAGCTGGACAATCACCCGTGGATGGTCAGGTGGGACGGCACACCGGATTACAGGTTGGATGATGAGGATTACACAAAGAAACTGGACGGCACCGCTTCAGATGTGGCAAATCAGAGCTACGAGGGCGGTGCTTTTGCATGGATCAAACGGATCTACAAATCTGAAAGGATGGTCGGCAGCAAGCGTATCGTGGCATTCCGGTTCACGAAGGCAGAGGGCTATGAGCCTATCGGATTCATTGATCCGTCCGGGAATATCCTGGAAGGCGTATGGATCCCGATGTTCTACGGATCCATTGACACCAACGGCAAGATGCGGTCCCTGTCCGGTATGCAGCCCTGCTATTCAAAGACAACGGCGCAGGAATACGCGGCAATCTCCGCTTGCGGTGACAGGCATGTATTCTATGGAGGCGGCATCGCAAAGACCATTGAGGACCTGGAGATCATGCTGGGGAAATCCTCAAACATTCAGGAGGTATTCGGACGCGGTAACTGCTCCGGGTATGATTCAGCTCTTTCCCCGACAAACGGCGTGAAAGAAAACGCGGTCGTGAACGGCGGCAGATTCTACGGCACGGATACAGGTAAAGCGCTGAACAAGGCTTTCCATTCTATCGTGCTTGCCTCTTTCCAGCAGTACATGAGAGATCCGTATTGGTTGCTTGTTGACGGCGAGTACAAAGTCAGCCCGAACTATGTATATGACCTGACGGGGGCAACCTACACAGCGACAGGAGTGACAATCCCGGCATCCGGCGGCTGGTTCTATCCTCATTTCTATCAGACGATTCCCCATTACGGGTCCGTCCCGGTATATGAGGATACTGGATACAAGGGGAGTACATCAACCGGTGGATGCGATGGTACGTATTTCAATGTAAGCGGGGTTCGCGTCGCTCTACGTTTCGGTAATTGCAGCTGTGGCCTCATTACGGGTCCACGATGCGTGGGTTTGTACGCTGAGGCTGGGTTTGCCTACTGGTCCGTCGGCGCGGCCTCGCTTCTTTTGCCACCTGTAGGCGTGGCGGCGTAAGCCGCCACAGCCTGGGGGGTCCGGGGGTTCTCCCCCGTGAACTAAGCGCGAATATGATCTTGTAACTATTATCAGGGGACGGGCTAACGCCTTTTCTGCGTCGCTCTACGTTTCAGTAATTGCAACAATGGCCTCATAACGGGTCCACGATGCGTGAATTTGAACAATGAGGCTGGGAATGCCAACTGGAACATCGGCGCGGCCAAATCTATCCATTTATGGAGTATTAACTCAAATGTTAGCCTTGTTCCGACACCTCTGACGGTTGAAATACCGTTTACTCGCCATTACTGGAAGGATAAGTGGAAATGAGACCGATACAGGGCGGGGCGTAAAGCGGTCGCACCTGCGTCCCCGTAGGCGATAGAAGAAGAAATATCATCATGCTGAACAAAAGATATGAAGAGTTCAAAGCGGAATGTTTCGGAACTGGGACATCATGCATGAATAAAAAGCATAAACAGTTCAAGTATCTGTATCGACAAATGCTTGATGAGGCTATCATCAGGAAGGCTTACAAGAAACTGCGCAAGGGCAAGACCAAACGAAAGGAAATCCAACAGATAGACGCAAATCTGGATGAGGAAGTCAAAAAGATGCGCGTCATGATTGAAAACACAAGACCGGACGCAGAGCATCCGGAACTTGGGTTCAAGCCTCCGAAAAAGAGGAAACCAAAGATTATAAATGAGCATGGCAAGCCCCGGATCATCTATATGCCGGAGATCCGGGAGCAATGGCTACACCATATAATTGTGCTTATCCTCTCTCCTATCATTCTTTCAACCTCATATGCTATCAGCTGCGGATCGTTCCCGAAGCGTGGCGCACACTACGGTATGCGGTATTTGAGAAAGATGATCAAGAGAGGAAGGAACATCAAATATTTTGCAAAGCTGGATATCAGGCACTTTTACAATTCAATCCGCGTCAAAATGCTGATGGACTCGCTCCGGGACATGATCAAGGATGAACTGTTCCTGTATGTGGTTGAGCTGTGCCTGAAAGGATTTGTTAAAGGAATTCCGCTCGGATTCTATATCTCACAATGGCTTGCAAACTATTTCCTTGAACCGCTCGATAGGCTAATTAAAGAGGTCTGCGGGATTGAAATAAATGTCCGTTATATGGACGATCTGTTACTCATGGATGATAATAAGAAGGTTTTGCATAAGACGATCAAAAAGATCATGCATCTTCTGGGAAGCCTTCTTAGGCTGAAGCTGAAAAACAATTTCCAGGTCATCCGATTTGCATACACGAAAAAAGACGGAAAGAAAATCGGCAGGCCGGTTGACATCATGGGATTTGTGTTTTACCGGGATGGGAAAGTCATCATGAGGGAGCGGATCATGCTTCACATTACTCGCCTTGCGCGTCATATGGCAAAGGTAAAGGAACGCACAGGCAAATACTATACGACGCATATTCGGGCGATTTTGTCCGGTATGGGATGGTTCAAGTACACGGATTCATACGGTTGTTTCCTGGATCACATAAAGCCTTTTGTGAAAATCAAGGTTCTCCGTGGAATCATATCAAGAATTGACAGGAGGGAAAGAAAACATGACAGACTGGACAGAGGAGCGCTGTGCGCAGCGACCTGAAACTGTAGCGGTGACATCAGCCTCAAAACTGATTCAGCGCAGGAACATCCACGCCGTACATCATGACGAGATGGACGGGCAACCGGCATACGATGAATTCGTTTGCGAGAGCAGAACAATGACGGCTGCGGAGTATGCCAGAATATGCGGGGAACAGAACGAGGCTACACAGGCTTACATTGACATGATGCTGGAGGATTTGTGATATGGGACACAGCGAAGAATATGAAAAGATCAAAGAGTGGTACGAAAGCGGAGCCTGGTCAATCAAATGGGTTAAGAATGCGGTCAGGAAGGGACGCATCACCGTTGAAGAGTTTGAGGAAATAACCGGTCAGCCCTATGAGGGATGAACATGATACGAGGCGGATCCATTGCGGATCCGCTTTTTGTATGCACTTATGGAGAAAGGAGGGTGAACCGATGGACATAATTCCCATTGTACTTGCAGCAATGGGCGTACCGTCCGCAATCACGGCATTTTGTTTTTGGCTTTTGGAACGGCAGATCCAGAAACGCGACGCGGAGCAAAAGGAAGAACGTGAAAGACGGCAGCGGGAGATCGACGAACGCGACAGGCAGCGCAAGGAGTACGAGCTGTGCCAGCTCAATATGACCATGGCATCTATGGCACTGGCAGAAGCAACAGCATCGGCAGTTGAGCGGATACCGGATGCGCACTGTAACGGCGATATGCACAGGGCGAAAGAGTATGCGCAAAAAGTGAAGAACGATCAGAAAGATTTCCTGAAGAGACAGGCAATCGAGAGCATGGATTTTTGAAAACGAAAGGAGCGATTTTCATGATTAACTGGAAGGTTCGTATTAAGAACAAAAATTTCTGGCTTGCGATTATCCCGGCGATGATCCTTCTCATTCAGGTCATCGCGGCGGTATTTGACATCAAACTTGATCTTGGAGCTATGAGCGACAAGCTCATTGCCGTTGTCAATGCCGTGTTTGTGGTCCTTGCCATCCTGGGGATCGTGACGGATCCCACTACAGAGGGCGTTGGCGATTCCAAATTGGCGCTAACCTATGAGGAACCAAAGAAGAAAACTGATTGACCTTGTTTGTGGCCGTCCCGCTTCCTGGGGCGGCCCGCTTTATTAAAGGGAGCGGAAAATATGAACGATAAAAATATGGCTGTGCTGGTCAACGTGATCGGAGCAGTGGAATCGGGCGGTCAGGTCTACGGACAGCGCAGATATGACGCATATGCCGCCCCGTATACGAACAGCAACGTGGAACACACTGTTACTCTTGGATGGGCGCAGAACTACGGATCTGAGGCGCACAAGCTGATCCAGATGATCTATGATGCGGATCCGGAAGGATTCAGAAAGATCGACAGCAAAGGCAGCATCAAATCCATGCTGGCGAAGGACTGGGTAGCTACACGGTGGAATCCTACGGCTGCACAGAAAAAGATCCTGATTGCCCTGATTTCATCTGAGGCGGGAAAGAAATGTCAGGATGAGCTTTTCGCACAGCTGATGAAAACCTTTATCGCGGATTGCGAAAAGGCATACACCAAAGATATCAAGGCGATCATGATGTACTGTGAGATCCGGCATCTGGGCGGGATAGGTCCTGTCAAACGGATCTTTAATCGTCTGAACGGTAAATATGATCTGGACAGCATCATGGCATCCCTGGTAAGGGATCAGCAGGACAAATCCTCTGATAATCAGGTCGGTGACAGCAAGTTTTGGACACGCCATCTGAAATGTAAGGAATTCATTGAGCGGTACGCCGTGGATGAGTCCGGGACAGCCTCAACGCCTACGGCAGCAAAACAGAAAAAGGATGGTGAGAAAATGACGGAAGAAAAAGCGATCCAGACAGTGATCGACATTGCGACAGCTGAAATCGGATATCTGGAAAAGAAAAGCAATGCACAGCTGGACGATAAGACGGCAAACGCCGGGAGCAACAACTATACAAAGTATTGGCGGGATGTATACCCTGAATATCAGGCGCTTGCCTGGTGCGCCTGTTTTGTTTCCTGGTGCTTGATGAAAGCATTCGGAAAGGAGACGGCGAAAAAGCTCCTGAAGCACTGGCCATTTGTTTACTGTCCGACGCTTGCCGGGATGACATCGAATAAGACACCGAAGGTCGGTAGCATCGTCCTGTTTTACCGGAACGGCGAATACGCTCATACCGGGATTGTGATTGCCGTGACAAGCACAAAGATTACCACGATTGAGGGTAACACCTCCGGAGCGTCGGGGATCATTGCGAACGGTGGCGGGGTGTGTAAGAAGAGTTATACACGGTCCGACCTGAACAGCAACACAAAGTTTTTCATGCCGGATTACAGCATCGTCACCGGCGTGGCGCAGACGGAAAAGCAGTCATCCGGCAGCAAGTTAAGCACGAAGGCGAAATGGAAGGGCTTTGTCACGGATCCGACCGGGGCAAACGTCCGGACGTGGGCGGGAACCGAAAATCCCCCGGTCTCCTTCAGCCCCCTGCAGTATGGTACGGTCGTTGAGGTCTGTGACACGCTCAAGGCGGCAGACAACACGGACTGGTACTATATCAAGTATAAGGAGAAGTACGGTTTCCTGAGTGCCGCCGTCATCGGGGAGTATAAGGGCGAGAGTGTGGAACCGGCTACACCGTCGGGGCAGGAGAACAAGAAAACCGCCACCTTCGGCGCGGACTGCGGACCGGATCCGGACATCGCCGGGACCTATAAGGTCACAGCGACAGAGTTGAATGTGAGAAACCGCCCTGGATCCTCCACGGCGAATGGATGCTATGTCATCGGCACGCTGCCGAAAGGCATAAAGGTCAGGAACTATGGATACTACTCCATGGTAGGGTCGGAAAAGTGGCTTTATGTGCAGACCACGTACAAGGGGATCACGTACACTGGCCATTGCGCGGCTCAGTATTTGAAGAAAATTTGAGAAGAGGCAAAAGCCCCCGGCAAGGAAATCACACCTTGCCGGGGGCTTTTTTACGTTACAGCGAAGTGTAATATTACTGTAATATGCGTAATATTGTAATGCGGAAAAATTACAATATTACACGGTATTACAATCTATGTAATCTCTGAAAGTCTTATTCTATTGGCTTTATCCTTAAATATTACAAAATTACATAAATTACTATATGACTATACTAATTAGAGCGTATAGGGGGTATTTATCCCCCCTGTTCGTCCACATCCGTACATGTCTATACGCGCGCGCGAAGAAAGTAATTCACTGAGAAAATCCCCATAACAAAAAAAGTTGAAAAAATTCTACCTTGTGTGTTGACATCCTTCCACCAGTCTGCTATAGTGTACTCAGTTGAAACAATTCAACCGCACATAAGGAGGTCAAGACAATGACAAAGAAAGCGGCTTGGGAGCAGATCGAGAAGTTCAAAGGTGAGACAAATTACTTTTCCGGAAGCATCAAGTTGAATGACATGCGAGACATGCTCAGGTATCGGATGCAATTCGGAGAGGCGGAGACGGAAGTCATTCTGGCAGCCCTTACGATCGCAGATGCGAAATTCCAGAACGGTGAGGAAAAGGAAGTATCCGAGGCTTGGAAAAAGGAAAAGGCCCGCAAGGCAAGAAAAGCGGAACGCCTTGGAAGGGAAATGGATGAGGCTATCGAAGCCGGTGATGATGAGGGATTCCAGAAAGCATACCAGACAGCACAGAGCTATATGACCGGCAAAGAGCGGTCCGTATACTTCCGGAAATACCTGGATTCAAGAAAGAGGAGGGCATAAAGATGGCAAAGGCAAAGGGACTTACCTATGAGGAACTTATGGCGCTGGCGAAAGAGCATTACAACGAAGGTGGGGATCAGACGTATGAGTGCTGTGACGAAAGATGGTTCAACGACTACGTGAGTATGTTCGGGCCAATGACAAAGAAGAAAGCCCTGGATATGTTCAGGCTTGACAAGGCAAGGTATGACGATATCGCCGCAACAGCATGGTAAAGGAGGACGTAAAGATGTTCGTGGTATTCAAAAAGAGTCCCGGCGGTTGCCGGATCAATATCAGAGTATTTGAGCATGAGATCGACGCGGCTGATTACTGTGACGTAAGAGGCTGGGAGCTGAAGGACGAAAATGGATTTGTCTGGGATCTGGATTATCGGGAGGTGTAAAGATGGGAAGGTGGGATAGAGAGGCAACGTGGTGGAAAACATTTGATTACTTGTCCGGCCATACATACATTTTGGCGGAGAAGTTTACAGGTAAAACGGCAGCAATGGCATACGCAAAGCAGTGTGGTATGGCAGTGCTGCCACAAAGCACGACTCCGGTATCGGATCTGGAAAGAGAGAACATCCTTCTTAGAAAGCAGATTGAAGAAATGTTAAAGACAAAGGGAGGTTATAAAGCATGATCATCGTAGCGAAGAAGGTTGATGGAGCGATCATCGCAAGGTACGAAGCATGGGCCACGGGCGCGTATGAAAACGCCCTGGCCGATATTGACAGAGATGGGTTCAGGTATCTGTCAGAAGAGATCACTTTCATGGGTGACATGATCATCTGGGTTCAATAAGGGGAAACAAGGGGGGAGTATAAAAATGTTTGATTGGATCGAGGATTTTATTGAGATGTTCGGATGCGACTGGGCTATAGCGGAGCAGGTTTATAACTACTGCAATCAGGAGACGGAGAAAGAGGAGGTCAGGAATGATTGAGATTCTGGGAAGCAGAAATGCAATATCGACAGAGGATCTTTGGATCCTCTGTAATCAGGAAAATTGGTTTACCAATGGGGACAACTCTCAGTATGAAAAACTGTTTGACCTAAACAGGGATGGAGCATCCTTGGAAGAATTGGCACTTGTGATCTGGATCTGCAGTTCTAACGATTCAAGAGAGACGATCCTGCATGAGCTGGAAAAGAGATTCGGAGGTGAGTGATGTACAGAGGGTATTGTAATATTTGTGGTCAACTGATCACGGATGCTTCCGGGTGTTGGCGGCTACACGCACGGGATTGTGGGATAAACCGGATGCCGGAAGAGAGAATACAGATCTGTTCCTGGTGTAAGGATGAGCTGGATAAGGCAATCGAGGATCTGTCAAAGAGGCAGATCGAAGAACGGAAAAAGTGGAGGTGAGGAAATGAACAGACAGCAGAAAGAATACGCCCTGGCAAAGGCGAAAGCACAGACACTCTTTGAGCTGCAGGAGGAGCATGAGGCAGAATTCCTGAAGGGGAGCGGCTACACGAACGAGGACGGAGAGATCCCGGAGCGGATGTGGATGATCGACGATGAGAAGGAATTCTCCCGCCTGTGCGCTGAGTTTGACAAGTCCCCGCTTAACCTGACTCCACAGATCAACGCTGCGGAGGAGAATCTGCGGAAAGCAGAGGACGCACTGATTGATTATGCATTGTCCATCATTCCGGCGAGTCCCAGGGACACGCTGAACCGGAACCGGAACAGCTATAGCGTTCGGAAAAAGATGCTGGATCTTGCCTTTAAGCTGGATACCAGGACGGTAAAAAGAAAGGGTTGAAAAAATTCCACAAAAGGGATTGACTTCCTTCTACCAGTCTGCTATAGTGTACTCAGTTGAAACAATTCAACCGCATAGAGAAAGGAGATCGGAACGATGACCAGAAAGCAGATGGACATGTACATGAACGGAACGACAGACAAGATGGTAGCGGAAGCGCATGAGTACGAGGCAGAGCAGTTTAAGAAAGCCTTCATGGATGGCAGGGATTCAGCTTGGAAGAAATACCGGACAAACGTAAGACGTAAGGTGAATGAAATCAACAAGATCACCGGGATCGGGCTGAATGCAGATCTGATGATGAGGTAAACAAAGCATCCCGCCGCCGGTCGGGTAATACCGGCAGAAAGAGAGGTAAAAAATGTTATTGGCAACTATTGGCAATGGTGGCAGTTCGGCAATGATAGCGGCAACGGGAAGCCTGGTTGAGATTACATCGGATCTTTCCCTCCTGCTTCATGAGGTTTACGGAAAGCTCAACAAAGAGGATCCGAATGTAGGCGATCTTTTCAAAAAGGTAATGCAGCACGCAGTCAGTGATAAGTCCCCGGTATGGGAGAAGGAGGAAAGATCATGAGAAGAAGAAACAGCGGAGTCAAGGTTCTGAGGAAGCACGAAAACAAGATCATCGGGATCCGCGTAGAGCTGAACCGGAAGATGACGATTAAGGGCAAGATCATTTACGCGGTGATCGTCACGAACATGAAGAGCGGACATCATTACGTGGTCCGGACGTTCGATGGGATCCTGAAAGCCTGGGAACTGTACAAGGCAGCGTTGGCATAAATCACACATCCCGCCGCCGGTCGGGTAATACCGGCAGAAGGAGGCAAAATGTTAAAAGTAAGTTGCGATGGCCGTTCTAACATAATGATGCAGGCGAACGGGAACGTGATTGAGATGACGGCCGATATATGCGTCATAATCAATCATCTCTACTTTCTGTTGAAAGATGACAATAGCGTGGTGGCTGAGTTCTTTAAGTCGAGCCTCTTAAAGGCAGTAAACGATGAGGATTCTCCGCTGTGGAAAAACCATTGGAAAAAGGAGGAACAGTAATGCGGGTAACATTCAAGCAGGAAAAGGTAACGAAAAACACGATCAAGTTTGCTGAGGTTTTGGAAAATGATCTGGATGCTCCGAAGATCGGAACGCTGTATGTGCAGAAGGCAACGCTGAAGGAGATCGGATGGACCGACGGTAAGCAGCTGACAGTTGAGATCGGGATCCAGGAATAAGACAGGGAGGAGGATGAGTCATGAGGAAATATACGGACGAAGAGATCAGGAAGATCCAGGCGATGAAGAACGAGGCGAATGTGGCGGGTTTGCTTATGGCAAATCCTCCGCAGCCCCATAAGGGTGAAAAGGGAGGCAATGATGTACAGAGTCATCCAGATCAGGAAGAATACCACGGCAAAGGATCCGACGCTCTGGTGTACAACAGATGATTTCAAGTTCCTTTACAAGTTTTGTCAGTACCATATCGACAGCGCGATCCCGGAGGGCCTGAATGATTTCTGGGTTTTTCAGACAAAGGCTCCGGACGAAACGGGGTTTGAGGCGATTGAAAAGAAATGGTGGTTCCCCACTTTCTGCAAGGAGCAGGGGATCCGCAAGCGGACATTTGAAGAAAGGATGCGTGGCGCATGAAGGGTATTATTGCAGCGGTGATCCGCAATAAGTGCTATGGGTTTATTCAGGACGAGAATGCAAGGGAGTATTTCTTCCGGTTTGCGGATTCAGATGATCCGAAAGAGAAATACATCTGGAAGGGCAATGCGGTGGAGTTTGACTGGGAGGAGCGACCGGGTGAACCAAATCCCAGGGCGTACAATGTCCGGGTCAATCCTGAGAAGAATCCCCGTGTGTTGGCAATGAAAGAGGCTGAGAGGGCTGCATGGCACTGGGACGGCAGACCTCCAAAGAGCAAAGGCTTTTATTGGGTGGTTCCGGATAAGAGCGTGCGGAAAGGCTTTCCTGCCTATTACGACAGTGATACGGAAAAGTGGTACACGATTGATGACGGCGTAAAGCGTGAGACGTATTCACCGGCGGCATGGAAACGGATGGAATATCCTCTGAACGATAAAGCAGGAGGCGCGGCGTAATGTATAAATACTATCTGTTACTAAGAGGCAGGAGCATAGGGACGCAGCCGGATGGGGCTGTGGGGTGGACAGATTACACAGCGCGGAAGTTCGTTCCTGAGATCGGGCGGGAAGCCTGGGGAGAACTGTACTATAACCGGAAACTGACGGAGCATGAAGTCAGGAGTTACGATCTGTATGAGGTCGGACAGGTAAGCTATGTGGAATATATGGACTGCTATAAGGACGGCGGTATTGAGATGCGCGGAGTTCATGGGGTGATGATCCACGGATCCGGAAACATGATGATCAATAACCCCAAAGGTGGGAACCTGAGAATAAATTTTTGAGGAGGTAATCGAATGAGAAATATTTGGTTAGATGGAATAATGGGAGTTGTGACCGGAGACGCACTGGGAGATCCGGTCCAGTTTTCCAGCCGGGAGAAGATCAAGAAAGACGGTCTGATAACCGGCATGGAGGACGGCGGCCCGTATAACACGCCTGCGGGAACGTGGACGGATGATGGCAGCCTGTCTATCGCAACGATGGACAGCATTATCCAGAAGGGTTTTGTCGTTCCGCAGGATATCATGGATCGGTTTGTGCGCTGGCTGTACTGCGGGGATTACACACCGTTTGGCAAGGCATTTGATAACGGTGCTACCTGTACGGCGGCAATCCATGATTATTCAAAGCGCCACGATTGGAAAACGTGCGGCAGGACTGGAGAGCGGTCCAACGGCAACGGCGGTATCATGCGGATCCTTCCGGTATGCCTGTTCTGCATTGATCAGGACAAGAAAGAGTATGCTGCGATCAACCGGGTTCATGACGTGACATCCCTGACGCATAATCACACCAGGGCGCTGATCGGCAGCGGGATCTATTACTTTATGGCAAGGGCCATCGTGAATGAGGACGGCGATCTGAATTCCCGTCTGCAGTCCGGCATGGATGCAGCGAGAGCATTTTACCAGACGGCTGAAAGCTACACAAAGGAGCTGGAGAATTATGGCCGAATGTACGACATTGAGGGCTTCAGTCTGCTCGATGAGAGTAAGATCAGGAGTACCGGCTATGTGGTTGATACCCTGGAGGCGGCTGTATGGTCCCTGTCTCGGACAGAATCTTTCCGTGATGCCCTGCTTACGGCGGTCAACCTGGGCGATGACTCTGATTCCGTCGGTGCGGTATGCGGTGGATTGGCCGGGCTGTACTACGGTTATAATACGATCCCGGCTGATTGGCTTGCGGTCATCCAGAAAAGAGAATGGATTGAGATGCTTTGCAGAAAAGCAAATGCAATGAATGAGGAGCTGCCGTTTTGCTGATTGCGGAATCGCTACACAGGCGATAAAATAACCCCGGAGGTTTGATGCCTTCCGGGGATTTTTCATGTCCGGACATCGAGGGCGATCACGTCCAGGAACCAAAGGATCCGGGAGAGTTCGCATGTTACTCGCTCAGGTACGCCAGAAATTCCGCGGAAAATCAAGGTTTCTTGGTTTTCCGCTTTTCTCATCTCTACATAAAATCTCATCGATTTCTGTTAGCCAGCTAACACAGCAGGTTCTACGTTCGATACCATCTGCCTTT
>Ga0256405_10006534_pt1 | contig 18537 bp, 25 predicted proteins | sample RumenRJG_02DNA_FD_189096 | JGI IMG/M metagenome (GOLD analysis project Ga0256405, IMG submission 189096) | Bovine rumen microbial communities from Lethbridge, Alberta, Canada - RJG_02 | ecosystem: Host-associated > Mammals > Digestive system > Stomach > Rumen | place: Canada: Alberta... | reverse complement strand
TGCCCAACTCTCATGCCTTATAGCATCAAATTCAAAAGAAATTGATAAAATAGAAATACTTAAAGAATTGTTGCTATATAGATTATCCTATTAAGCCGCTAAATTATCATTTATACGTTGTTTCAAAGCAATTCTTTCGGTTATAGTTCTATAAGCATCAACTATTTCATGCTGTCTTTCAATATTTGGCACTAATACTTCCATTCTACAGAATTCTTCCCATGGCATACTTCCACGCACTCCACCAACAGCAATAAATGCAGCTTCACGATCAAACTCTGAGCGTTTAAACCATAAATCAAGATATTCAGGAAGTATTATTTTTTCATCTGCAACACGGAATATAGGATATGCAGGGGACATTATAGCAACATCATAATCATTCTGCATAGCAACAGGGATTTTTTCATCTCTACTAACCTGCATAAGACTAACTGCAAAATCTTTCCGTTTTATTATTTTGTATTTAGTTAAGTCTGTACCGATAGTATTAGCAACCGATTTTATAAAGCATTTATCTATACTGACACCAACAAGAGTTGTAACACTGCCATCAGTGTTTCGCTCATCAATTCGCTCAACAAGCTCTCCAATAGGCTTATAATTCGATTTCATACCCCAACTCCTTAAACACTTCAAGCAGATCAGCCTTTGACTTTTCTTCTTCGATCAACAGCTCTTTCAGTTCAGCCTGCAAACCCTTCATCTTGGTATCAAAATCTATGTTTTCATCACGGTTTATGAACTCAATATATCGGCTTGGCACAAGAGTGAAGCCCTTTTCAGCAACTTCATCGTAAGAAGCACTGTAACAGAATTCAGGAACATCCTGATAGGTTTCTTCATAGCCTTTCTGCTGCCAAGCGTGGTATGTAGCTGTGACTTTGGCTCTGTCTTCCTCGGTCAGCTCCACATATTTCTTTTCAAACGGACTGCCCATCTGACGCAGATCCATGAACAGTATTTCTCGTTCACGGTCACGATAATGAATGGTCTCGCCGTTTTTCTCAACGTCACGGGCTTTCTTGTTTTTATTCAGTATCCAAAGCGTAACGCTGATGTCTGTTGTGTAGAACAGGCTTCTCGGCAGAATAATAATAGCTTCAACAAGATTGTTGTCAATGAGCTGCTTTCTGATTTTCAGCTCCGTTCCGTCATCAGATAAAGCACCGTTTGCAAGCAGAAAGCCTGCAACACCATTCTGCGACAGCTTGGAAACGATATTTAGAATCCAGCCATAGTTTGCATTGCTTGTAGGCGGCACTTCATATCCGTTCCAACGGGGATCATCGACAAGCTCGTTCTCAGCTCTCCATTCCTTCTGATTGAAAGGGGGATTTGCCATGATATAATCAGCTTTCAGGTCTTTGTGCTGATCGTTAGTAAAGGTGTTCGCAGCCATTTCGCCCAGGTTAGCAGAAATACCACGGATAGCAAGGTTCATCTTAGCGAGCTTGAATGTGGTGTTGGTGTACTCCTGACCGTAGATAGATACCTTCTTCTTGTTGCCGCTGTGGGCTTCAACGAACTTGATAGACTGTACGAACATACCACCCGAACCGCAACAAGGGTCATACAGTATGCCGTCATATGGCTCTATCAGCTCGGCAATAAGATTAACGATACATTTCGGAGTATAGAATTCGCCCTTACCCTTGCCTTCTGCAAGAGCAAACTTGCCGAGAAAATACTCATAGATACGCCCGATAATATCGTTCTCGGAGTCATCGGTGTTGATCTTGTCGATTTCATCAAGTAGAGATGCGAGCTTGCTTGTGTCGATATGCAGACGGGAATAGTAGTTGTCGGGAAGTGCGCCTTTCAGTGCAGGATTTGTTTTCTCTATCGTAAAGAGCGCGGTATCTATTTTCAGTGCAATATCATCCTGCTTTGCATTTTCCATGATAAAGCTCCAGCGGCTCTCGGCAGGAAGATAGAAAACATTGTCTTTCGTATAGAAAGCGATATTGTCAACAAACTTATCCCCATATTTTTCAGCGATCATTTTACGCTGAGCTTCAAATTTATCACTTGCGAATTTCAGGAAGAACAAGCTCAGAACAACGTGCTTATACTCAGCAGGCTCAACAGAGCCACGGAGCTTGTCCGCAGATTTCCATAATGCTTCTTCCATTGAAACAACTTTTTTCGGTTTAGCAGCTTTTGCCATGTTATAACCTCCATGCCCCTCAAATGTTTCAGGGTATTATCTTATATATTATACCACATTTCACCATATTTTGCAATGCCAAGCGCTAATAATTTCGCATCTTTTCACAAACAAACGCTCTAAAACTGCGTATCAGGAATCAAAGCTGACAATCAGATAGATTTCTGACCTGTTTTCCTTGTTTCACAGCATACTGTACAGTTTTATACGCTCCGCCGCTTTTATGCTGAATACAGCATACGACAAGGTCTGATCGGTCAACCATGCACCTGTTACGGACTTGTATAGCAGACTTGGGGTGAGCTTCGGACGATTCCGTACAAACCTCGACCTCATCGTAGTAGTCAAGGAACTCCTTTTCGTTGTCACGGTACTCCGCTTTCATATAAGGCAGCATCAGGATAAAATGAGCATTGCCATAGCCATAACTGTGGATTGCCCTCTTTATAACGGCAGAAGCAATAGTATCAAAATCTCCGTCTCTGCCTACCAGAAATTCAACATACTCTTTTTGTACGATAAGGTCATGCAGTAGACAGTCAAGACGCTGCTCCACCTCTGATGCGTTGTCAATGTACCTATGCCCGAAGAAACTGACAGTATAAATGTTTAACATATCGGCACACCTCTTTTAAGTAATTGCTACTTTTATTATATCAAGGTGTCAATGTGGTGTCAAGTAGACTGCATACAAATATATGTCAAGGTGGTATCATAATAGTGAAAGAGAGGTATCGCTATGGCTGTTATAAAATCTCAGTTTACGCTCCGTCTGAATTTGGACGATCATGCAAAAATCAAGAAGATCGCTGAAACCGAAAACCGTTCCATGACAAATATGATCGAAACACTCGTCAAGCAAAAGATACAGCAGTATGAAAAAGAAAACGGCGAGATCATTCTCACCGATGAAGATTTATCCGAAGAATAATCCATAGCTTCATAAATACGAAAAATAGACAGAAAAGCGGTCAGCCTGTGTAGGTTGACCGCTTGTTTACGTTTATTCACCGACCTGTAAGAACTGCTCTGCTCTTTTACAACACTCTATCATATTAGTACCCATATATTGTTTAGCCTCATCATATACTGCTTGTCCGTTCGACATCAGGTTCTCGATAACAGTAAATTCAAGAACTTCTGTAACGTCAGCCGAGTCTGATGATGCCATACGCTCAAAGTATTCAAAAGCTCTTTTCAGCTTATCTGACTCATCATTATTGAGAAGATCAAGAATGAAAGGAATAACAACAAACGAGAACATAATATGCATACCGTCTGTTTCTTCTGCATCTGCCGCATTTGCCAATGCTTTAAGTTCATCGGTGCATTCAGGAAACAGTGAATTGAAATCGGCGTATAGATTATTATAATTCATATCGTTTATGCTTCATCGTTTACTTCGTTATCAATGAGCGTATCAACTTCTGTGTCAATCTCAGAGTACATATCGGTGAGATTATTAAAGAATTCAATGGAACTAAGTCTCCCGTGTTCATAAAGCTCACATGAGATGCCGGCACTTGTCAGCTTATTGAAAAGCCTTATGATAAGTGCAAGTCCATTTTCGTCAACCGCATCACACTCAACAATGTATGCGTTCTGCGCAGCTCTGCTTTTGATTTCAGAAATAGACATATTAGTTTCTGCTCTGATGATTTTTATTCCCTGAACGGAAACTGCTGTACCAACGATTTTAAGTCCTAATGTATCCATAGTAAAATCCTATCATAATCTCTGTTCACCATTATAGATAGCATTAAGAATTAACTTAATGTTATTAAATGGTATGATCTTGTATCCATTTTACCGATTCTTCATGACTGAGCAAGACTGGCTTTTGGATAGTACCAATATTTACGATAATTTTTGTTGCCTTATCAAGATTAACAGGATTTATGAATTTCGGATTTACAAATACAGCATTTTCAATATATGCGCTCTCAAAATCAATATTCGCAAAGGTACATTCGGCAAATACAGTGTTCCATATACCCACGCTGACAAAAGTTGAATTATCAAAAGTGGATCTAAGAAAATTACAGTCGAAAAATTCTGCGTTGCTGAAATTGGCACATTCAAAACTTATGTCTGTAAACTCGGTGTCATTTACTTCACTTTTGATGAGCTGAACCTTACGAAACGAAGTCTTGCTAAACTTACACGAATACATCTCAGTATGATAAAGGTCAATTTCATTCAGCACGATATCAGTAAACGAACATTCCGTGAGAATTGAATCTGTCAAAAGCTGTAACTGTTCACTTGTCAACTGTTCAGAGCTTATATTATCAAGAACAAGCTGATTTCCGCTTTCGCCCTCAGATTCAAGCCATTCGGCATGACGGCTAAAGATACCATTAAGTTCGGCATTCATATATCATTCCCCCTTTTTGTGATACCAGATTATTCTATCTGAATATCCCTTATCGTTAATAGCGTTTATAAGAGCTTCTCTATCAGATTTAGTTAATCTTCGGGTATCAAGAATTACATTATGCCCGTTAGCAAACTCTTTTTCAACCTTTGCAATAGCACGAGACAATCGAAATGCGCCACTTCTTGCAGAAGTTGCTCCTTTAGGGTGTGAAACAAAGCTTTTTACATCCCATTTTATGCCGGTAACAGTATCAATGAACTCTGCTCCTTTGTCCTTTTGGGGATCACGAATGATTTTGTGGAGTATTCCCTGCTTTTCAAGGTCTAAACCAATCATTCGTTCTTTACGTCCTTGTGGAAGCACTTTGTTTGCGTGTGAAGGGTCTCTTGCTAAATCAACATACTCCTTATATGTTCTACCACCCGGATACGTTTTTTTGACATTAACCTCATTTTCCTTAGCTTTCTCCGCCATTTCCTGATTTTCAATCGTAAGCTGCGGAGAGCCGCCTGTTCCGTGTGCAAGTCCCGAATCGCCGTGGTTCATTTCACCACCGCCTTTCGGTTGCTATGCCTGTCATTGTAATGCTTCATATTTTGAAGTTTCAACGTGTTGTCAGGAATAATAACCTCGATTCCTCTTTCAATAGCATAGGAGAATGTATCAAGCGTTGCGTCGTTTGTACCGCATACATCATAAGCCACAATAGTTTTGATCTTAGGCAGTTTATCGACCGTCAGGCGGATATTTGCTCTCAATCGCTGATTTTCAGCAGGATTGTCCATGTGACCTTTGGTGCTAATAGCAGCTACGGAGCATTCCTCATATCCGTCAAGAGCGAAGTCAGCACTCTCCTCGGTTGGAAATGTAATGTTCGGTATCACAACCGCACCGATTTCAAACATGAACCAAAGCCCGATAATTCGACCTTTGAACAGCCGATAGTTATTCTCAATCTTATGAATATCACCAAGTTCCGAAAAATCAGGGATAATGACATACTTAACGCCCTTGAAACGCTCCTTGAAATATGCCAAGCGTTCCTCGACATTGTAGTAAATAGCCCAATACAGACCGAATTTACCGTCAAAATCCTCATCAAACTGAAAGAATGCTACGGCGGTATGCTCCGTCTTGTGATAAAGACTTGTCTGACTATACAGAGCAATATAATCAGGAAGCACCGATACATTGCAGTTGATAGCAGGCAAATCCATACCACCGCAGGACACCGTTCTGTTCGTCAGCATAAGGTAGTTCAGATTGAGCAGTCGTATTAAATTGTTGTTTTTCTTCAAAAATATACTCCTTTCTCCTGTCAACAGGGAAACAGATGATAGATTTGTACAATCTGCCGCTTGACAAAGGAGAGGGAGTTATGATATAATATTCGTGCAACCGTTATGATTATATCATAACACCCTAAAGCGCATTGACTTGTTGTTACCAGCAACTTGTCAATGCGTTTTTCCTTTGTCTTGATCGTAGTCCATCGGGATCACCTTACCTTTCAATACAGTACAGTCATTTTTTCTTCTTGTCTTGCTTTACCCTATACTTCGCAGAGGCTTCTGTTACAGGGTATTTCTCCATAATTGCTTTGGCTTTCATGCCGACAGTAGCGTCATATGGAATGGTCAACTCGCCGCAAAGTGCTTTTGCCTGCCATTCAACACTGCAATACGCAGGGATTTCTTCATCTTTTGCGAGAGTACGGGTTGAAACAGGCGTATAACCAAGATAGAACAGTATCACATGACATATTTCATGACATATGAAGCACAGAAAAGCTCTGTTGCCGTGATAGCAAGCACCATCATAGACTGTCTGTTTGATCTCGATCATGAATCCGCCTTCGGGCTTTGGATAACACCAGGCAAAAACATCAGCAGGCAGTTTATCGTCTTCAAGCACAGAATACTCTGTACCTTCAAATATAATACAAGTACGTTCGAGAATCTCAAGAACGGGGAACGGTTCTGACTCGTTCAGTCCAAAAATCCTTCTAACATATTTGCTGATCTGCCTGATAGCAATTCTGCTTAGGGGTTTGGTCATATAATCCATTAGTTATTACCACTCCTTTTCAGCAGAGCCATGATCTTTTCTGCTGTATCCTCGTCAATTCCATCAAATGAGCGGGCAAATTGCAATGCCACCTCTCTCTGATAGTTTTCTGACTTGGACAGCGTGATCTTCACCTGATTTCTTGAATTTTCAGCCGCCATCTTCATGTCTGCAATTTCATCATCTGAAAGAGCGTAATGCTCAGCAATGATGTCAAACCATTCATCGGGGACATTTTTCCGCCCGTTTTCAACCGCTGATAAAAAAGGAGTAGAGACACCGAGCAGTTTAGCAACATCGCCCATGACCTCATGATGCTGAACACGAAGGACTCTCATGAACTCGCCAAATTTAGTATATGTCATCCTGATACACCTCCTCACCAAATATAATATCACAAATTTATACGTTTGTCAAGTACTATTTTTAATCTTTTTTAGGTTAACTCTGATAGCGTTATAATGGGTATACTCAAAATATTGATTGAGCATACCCGATAATACTATATCAGATCAAAATAATAGACCAGCATCAGCAGTATTCTTATGTCCACCGCTTGAGAAATGTACTTCCTCCACAACGATCTCTGTGGAATTATTTCCAGCATTCCTGAGCGAACCAACCATAGTAATAGTCTCTCCTTCAGAGAACAGATTGCTGATCATTTCGCCGTTTCGGTCATAGGCGATACAGATAAATGTGTCACTCTTAGATATATCAGTCATGTAATGTCTCGGTCGCTCAACTTCGATGCCAAATCTACAATAATGGTTTCCATTGTCTGTTGTGAGTGCAGGCTCGGAAGTGAGCCTGCCTGTCATCATAATTTTATTCAGCATACCCAAGCTCCTTTCAGTCCTCATCACTGCACTCGTCAAGTCCGTGCATAAGCTGAATATAAACGCACTCCGCACGTTCATGCTCCTCGCCGTCCGTAGACATCATCAATTCAAGGAAATATGCCTTCGCTTCCTCATAGTCTGTCCAGACCTCACGCTTTCCGTTATAGACGGTAGTGACCTTTCGTGTTCTCGGCATTGCCAATTCTGAGATTTTCAACATATCTGTGACCTCCATAAGTTTTATTGTAGATACATTATATACCACAGCAAACCAGGAGTCCAGCTCTGCGGAGAATCTGTAACTATTCTTGTGAAATGCGCAGCAATCATAGCACTTTCCCCAGTGCAAAACCACAGTTTCAATTAATAATTCAGGGCATTATCGGTTAGTGCAGGAGCAAAAAAGCTCTGCTGCTCATCTGTTTCATCATCTTGTGATGAATTATCCGTTCCGTTGATGTACTCTTCCATATTTTCCGCTTCATCTTCCTCGGAGTACATAACAGGCTTACGACCTTTGGTTTTATGAAGTTTCAGAATATCAAGAGGATACTTCATTTTTCTGTTGTAAAAGAACAGGATCGCCTCAGCAAATCCAAGAGAGCCGATGCTTCTTTCATGGGCGCTGCGAGTGATCTCTCTTATGGATCGCTCTCCGAGCTTCTCCTTGAAAACATCGTCTACAAGCTCTGTATCATAGGTGAAAATCAACCTTGCCATAGCACTGAGCATATTTGCCGAGAAAGAGTTTACATCGCCCTCCCATGTACCGATCGTCAGACTAAGCACCCTTGTGAGATTTTGCAGTCCATATTTATCATAGATATTTTCAATGGTCGATATTGCACAGATAGCACCGACCTGTTTTGTCGATGAAATATGTAAGCCGAATGACTCCACCAGGTCTCTGATGATAAGCTGTTTATCGTTTCCGGCTTCAATATTGGCAACAAATATCTCATAGGGACTGAGAGCTTTGGTGTACTTCATCTGATTGGCAAAGATGTCGGCTTCATGTTCATAATACAGATCGTCATAGACCATACACCAGACAGGAGTATCACGGGAACCGGATACTGTTGCTACGATCTCTATGGTATGCTGACCATTAAAAACGTAATTGATGCCGTTTCGGCGGCTGACTTTTACAGGATTGATCTGATACAAGTCAAAATTCTCAACAGCTTTTTTGACGTGCTTCATAGAGAGATTACGCTGATAATCCTGACTGGAAACAAGGTTTTTGATCGGTATCTGTTCAAATATAACATTCGGTACATATTTCGAGTAATCTTCCATTTTAGTTCTCCTCCAATATGTTCTTTATTGTTGTTGATATTGAAATGAGGTCATTCAGCACTTTGACAAGATCATACCTTGCCTTTACTGACAGCGTTTTTATATCGGAATTGGCGGCGGTGCGTTTGATACTGCTGATCCATGAAGGGATCGTCAGTGTCAGACTTGATACATACGCATCAGGGTCAAATGCGGGCATATCCTTTACCGTAGCTTTAGCTGCAACAGGGATTACCTCTTTTTCTATGCGATCTGCTCTGCCCTCAATGTCTGATGTTGTAACTTTTCCGTTCTCAGCTGTGTTTGCAATTATCTGCCTTATTTCGTCCATCTGCTTTTTGGCAAGTAGGATAATGTTATCCTGTGATATTTTTACTTCTCCAAAGAGGATTTTTCTACCAAAATCGGGAAACACTGCTTTCAGTTGATCTATTGCTTTAGCATATTGCCGATATTTTCTTACTGTGGAATGTGCAATATGAAACTCATTGGCAATCTTTGTTGAAGTTTTCCCTGTGTGCGGCTTCCGTTCCATGGATTCTATCGTATATTGGTTCGTTCCCGTGATATTCATAATACCGACAGTTTTTTCAGCTAAATATTTTCTTCCGATAAGATAATGCTGATAGTTTTCAGGCAGCTCATGATTATGAAGGAGATCGGCACATATCCAAGATATTGCGTCCTCTCTTGATTTCAGTAGTATTTCTTCTGTCTTAAATTCAATTTCATACTCATGGCATATTTTATAGCGCTTATGCCCGTCTATGATATAATCCCCCCATACTTTGATCGGCTCACGGCAGCCGTTACAAACGATGTTCAGTTCAAGTTCCTCATACGCTTCTCGGCGTAGCGGTGGTTTCAGGCTTTGAAAATCAGGATCAGTTTTCAGGATTGGCAATTTCGTTTTCATAATCGGTCACCTTTTCTCCTGTTGTATCTTCTGGCGCTGTATTATTATCTGTTATGCTTATGGTAGCATAATTTTTGAAGGTAGCGATCTCCATGATTCGGTCATGCTCTTTGTACGGCAGACCAAACCGACCTTTCCAATCATCGGGGAAAAAGCCTTGTGAACGCTCGGTTTCACTGCCTGCGGCTGATCCCTTTGTAAAGACTCTGTATGAGCCTAATTCAAACACGAGGAGCTTTATTCCCCTTGAGATCTTGATTTTTCCTATGAGCCTGTATCGGCAGTGCATATCCCAGCCCATGTAATCAAACAACATAGCACTGAATATCTGAGCGGTTATGTATTTCGGCTGTCTCTTACCGTTCTTACTGTTTATAGTCCGCCAAAGAAATGCGTCCCGTTCGTCTCCCCGGCACGGGAGCAGTGCGAGCTGTTTCTTTGTTTTGTTGATAAGGAACTGCACATAGTCGGTCTCAGGGAACTTTTTAATGCAGACCATATTGACATATAGCTGACAGTTATTAAATGATATCGTCGGCTCATTGCTGTCAGATGCGTATTCAGCTCTTACAACATCTATTTCATCATCAAAAAAGCTGTCATCTACCTCGATGTCTTCGCTGTCTGGAATCTCAGCATTTGCCGATATCATAGAAGGCTGGACAGCGTTTCTGTATTCAGGTTCATTCATGGTTATCATCTGCTTTCTCAATATTTTCGATCATACTGTCAATCTCCGCTTCAAGAACGGACGACGAAGTAACATCAAGCTCCTCTGTTATATATGGTATGCCCTCTGAGGAGGTATTCCACGTCTTATTATTTGTAAAGTTCAGCAATTCCTTGATCTGTGCCTGACGGTAGTATTCATCTCCGAAACTTGCTGTCCAGTGCAAAGGAAATGCACGAATAGTCTTGGAACTGACGGGAGATACAGTATCATCGCCTTCGGGTGGTTTATCCCGATAGAATACTTCCGTATCGGTCATTTTGAAAAGAATAACTGCTTCTGTTCCGGCTTCATTTGATAACCGCTCACCTCGGACACTGTATTTGCAGTTTATATCCCAATCGAGCAATTCAAATATTCTCGGCAAAAACGCTTTACCGCCTATGGATTTTGGCTGATGATCGGTCTCTTTCAGGACACACCACTTGATCGCATTCTTGCTGTTCTTTGCCGCAGGACGCACTGCAAGCAGTTTTAATTCGGAGTGTATCAGCATTTCAACATATATCACTTTAGGGAGCTTTTTCAGGCATCCGGCTGAGAACTTGATATTAGAAGTTGTGAATGAGATACTGGTTTTCTCCCGTGTATTGAACAATTCTGCTCTTGCGACCTGAAAACCTCTGAGGTCAAAATCTCCTGCATTGACATTGATTTGATGCTCATCCGAGAAAACATGACCGTCCTCATAAACACTTGCACTGGCATTCCGGTAATCGTCTGCTGTAAAAGCTGCCCATTTCGGATTGATAATGACAAATCCCTTTAACGCTCCCTCATGTATAACACTGAGCTGTGGCAGTATCCTGCTGCAACCGTACTTGGCATTGCTTATCAGGCGCTGAACGGCTATAAAATCATCTCTTGATATAATAGCTTCATGATGATCTCTCATAAGATACTGATTGCGGTCTTGCTTGTTTTTCTTGGCTTTATGGTCCAGATAGCTCGGTGTCCAGGTCTTTCTTGCAAGAACATCACCGCAGTGGCGTTCATTTTCAAGCTGTTGCAGGACTGCCCCGGGAGACCATTTTGTATTTCCTTTTTTCGTCCTTCGCCCTAATCGTGTAAGTGTTTCGGCGATCTGAACACAAGTATACCCGTATAGGTACATGAAAAATATCAGCCTGACCGTCTTTGCTTCTTCCTGATTGATAACAAGGTCGCCGTTTTCATCCTGATCGTAACCAAGAAGCGGAGGTGTAAGGAATATTCCCCTTCGGAAACGCATCTCAATAGAGGAATTCATGATCTCACTTTTGTTATGGCTTTCTTCCTGAGCAAGTGTAGAGATAAATGACAGACTCATTTCGCTGTTAGGATTGAGTGTATAGATGTTCTCTGTCTCAAAGAAAACACCTATCGGCGGCTGTAATTTGGCAAGCTCCCTGACATAGCCGATGCAGTCAAGGACATTTCTTGCGAAACGGGATACACTTTTTGTGATGATAAGGTCGATTTTTCCTGTCTTGCAGTCCTGTATCATTCTTACAAATGAGTCTCTGTGCTGTAACGATGTACCGCTGATACCCTCGTCAGCGTATATCTGACTAAGCTCCCAGCCTTCATGACGTGACACAACATCGGTGTAATGATTCTTCTGAAGCTCATACGATGAGGTCTGATTCGGATCATCGGTCGATACTCTTGCATAGACGGCAACGCGCTTATTGCTCTTATCACTGTAAAAATCCGCAGGCTTTATTGCAGGGATAACATCAAGCTCATTCGGGTCAATGCCCTTGTAACGCTCCCTTATTTTTGCTTTTCGTTCTTCCGGTGTAGTATATCTTTCTTCGCTACCGATCATGCCCATACCTCTTTGCTGTTTTAGGATAAGTCTATCATAGCATAAATACTGTATAAATAGAATAAACCGGAGGTCAAGACTTGACTTCCGGTTTAAGATTCACAAAATATTTTCAGATTTTATTCTTTTTAGCTTCTGTAAACGCTTTTCGCATATTTTTGGCAGTCTCTATGATAGATGCTTTTTCCATAGGAGTACAGCCGTCAAGCACCTTTGAAAGATCATCGGCAGCAATAATGGTAGTTTCTGGTATATCAGGTCTCAGCAGTTTGTCTGTTGAGATCTGTAGTGCTTCGGATATGCGTATCAGCACGCTGACACCGAAATCAGATTTTCCCATTTCGATCTTACTCAGATACGGAACGGAGATATCGGCTCTCTCGGCAAGTTCCGTCTGACTTATATCAAGCTCCTTGCGAGCCTGTTTTATACGCTCTCCGATAGGAACGAGCCTTTCTTTTGTATCACTCACGGCAACTTCTCCTTAACCGATTGATTATCACTTAAACTATTATATAAATTATTTGTTCCAAATGGAATAAACGATTGACGAAGTTTTAACCGATAGTTTATAATAGATAAGGACATTTTGCAAAAATCGCATTCAGGAGGCTGCGATTAATGATAATAAATGCGAAACTTATCGGTAAACGAATAAAAGAAGTGCGTACAGCGAGAAAGATGCCGCAGATGCTGCTTGCGGAAAAATGCGATATCAGCGACTCTTATCTCAGCTATATTGAGTGCGGAAGAAAAACGCCCAGTCTGGAGGTGATAATCAGGATCGCAAGGGAGCTTGACACAACAGTTGACTCCCTGTTGGAAGGTAATCAGAACACTGACACAGGAACATACGAAAAGGAGATATCGGAGATGATGAACGACTGCTCTCCGTATGAAAAGCGTGTTCTTTATGAAATGCTTCATTCTATGAAAGTGACGATCAGACAGAACAGGACACTGATCGAGAGTGAGATCAAGACAAGTATAAAGGCATACTGACCGAATTACAATAAACCCATAGTCAAAGGTTGTCTTATAGGCAAGCAATCTTTGTGAAAAAATATGCGATTTTTGTAAGATGCGCCATTTCAGGCGCTTTGAGGTTTCACACATGATTTTGGGAGAAGCAAAATCATGTCGCAAAACGCCTTTATTTCGATATGGAACTGTGCTATAATGAATATACCGATAAGCTCGCATATGATAACAATGGAGGTAATGAAAGATGAGTTGTCACGATATTGGCAGAGGTTTGAGTTCCGTAGTAAAAGTTATTCTTGAAAAGCTCGATTCAGGAGAGATAAGTGCCAATACAGCAAGAGATCTGCTGTATGCCTGCCGCAAGGGTGTTCACTGGTGTGATGGGAATGAAAACGAAGCAATGATACAAATGCATCAGATGCGGTGCGGATACTGTCTGAAAAAGCTGTCTGAGGGCGATACGATATACAGCTTGTACGACATTCCACATTCCTTTGAGAACGAACATCATCAAGAAATCAGAGCTATAGATGCAAAGATCGCTGATTATTTCCTGTGCAGTGAATGCTTTGATATGCAGTTTGATACCATTACACCAGGTACAGGAGCAGTAATGCGTAAGTATATCGAGGAAAAATGCTCGGAAGATTGCTGGCACTTCAAGGACTGGCGCAGACCGTGGGAGATTGATGAGTGATGAAAATGGCTGAGATATGTATAGAAATCGACGATGATCTCTTGAAACAGCTAAAAGAAATACTCACACCTATGGGCTTGACACCTGAATTTGTTGCGGAGCAGTTTATCCGCTTCTGTGCCGATCCTAATAATGCGGTACTTGTCAGGTCATTGTTTGATGATTGGATCAAAAAGGAATGATAATATGGAACATAGGAAAATAAGGCGAAACAGACTTCAATGCAAGCTGTGTGGAGATATAATAGAATCAAAGTAGACACATGATTATGTAATGTGCAACTGTAAGAAATGTGCGATTGACAGAGGCAAGGAATATGTCCGTTTCAGTGCGCCTAAGCCAGACGATGTTATATTTCTGACGGAATATGAAGATAATAAGGATTGACTTATGCATCTGAGACATACTATCAACAGGTCATAATATCAGCAGTAAAGCTTTCTGAATAACTTTTCACTGAACTTTTATTCAGAAACTTGACAACGGCAAAGTACTGTGGTATAATATCATTATACTGAAAAAACATTCAGAGAAAATATTTTCAGAAAAGATGTGGTACTATGTTTATCGGCAGAGAAAAAGAACTCAGGCAGTTAAATGCCGAGCTTTCCTCATGGAAACGCAAAACGGCGGTGCTGGTCTACGGCAAGCGCAGAGTTGGAAAATCCACGCTTTTGAGTGAAGCTGCAAAGAGCTTTGAGGGTGTTGTCATCAACCATATGTGCGTGACAAGCACCTTTGAGGGCAATATGGAGCTGATATATCAAAGCGTTTCGGAGGGACTTGGACTGCCCAATATCCGCTTCGGCTCTCTCTTCGAGATGATGGATTACCTGAAAACACTGGACAAAAAGATACTTCTCATCATCGACGAGTATCCATATCTGAAACAGACCAAAAAGAAAAACGAGGTCGATTCCTATATGCAGGCGGTCATCGACAGGCTGCCCGAAAATGTCAAGCTGGTACTCTGCGGTTCGTATATCACGGTGATGAAGGAACTGCTGGAGGAGGGCAACCCGCTGTTCGGACGGTTCTCGCTGATACAGCATATCCGTGATTTTGACTACCTTGACGCAGCGAAATTCTATCCCGATCTTTCTGTTCGTGACAAGGTCGCCTTCTATGCCGTATTCGGTGGAAGTCCCTATGTTCTGGAAAATCTTGATACGGGTCTGACTATTCGGGAAAACATCGAACGCCTTCTGCTGCCCGAAACAGGTCTGGTGCGGTCGCACATCGAGAATGTCATGCTGGGAGAGATACGGAAGACATTTGACGCACGGATTCTGGAAATTCTCGGCAACGGCAAGAAGCGTTACAGCGAGATACGGGACAAAATAGCGAACAGCGAGACTGGTCTGCTCGACAAGCAGTTGAAAATTTTGCTCGACATGGAGACTATCCAAAAAACCGAGCCGATCAACCGCCGCAATGACAAGAAAAAGCAGTTCTATGAGATCGTGGATAATCTGATGCGGTTCTATTTCACGTTCATTTTCGGCAAGGCGGGAACGATCGCCCGTATCGGTGAGGAGCAGTTCTTCAATCGAAATATTGACGCTGTACTGGAGCAATTTGTCAGCAGGCGGCTGGAAGGCATCGCCCTGCAATACTTCCACAGAGCCGCTATGCTCGGCAAATACCCCGATATAGATGACTTCGGCAGTTATTGGTATGATGACCCTGTCACGAAGACCAACGGCGAGTTTGACTGCGTTATCAGGCGTGGGGAGCAGTATGATTTCTACGAATGCAAATACTTCGACCGCCCCATGACCCTTGAAGAATGCTGTCAGGAAAAGGAACAGCTTGACAGCATCAAGGGCATCACCGTGTCGGGCGTGGGATTTGTCTGCACGGGAGGATTTGATTTTGAGGGTGCTGAGGGATTCACACTCATTGACGGAAAAACACTTTACTTCAACGAATGAAAAAAGCCGCCGCTCAGGACGAACCTGAACGGCGGTTTATGATTCTTGTCATCCGATTTTGTCATCCGTCTTGTCATCCACTTAGAATTTAGGGTGACAAATGGGTGACAAATCGTGTTTTCGAGCTATTTGGCAAATTTTGTTAAATTTCTGAAATTACAGAAATGCCGTATTTTAGCCCTTCATAGCCTCTTCAACAGCAACAGCACAAGCAACAGTAGCACCAACCATCGGGTTGTTGCCCATACCGATAAGACCCATCATCTCAACGTGAGCAGGAACAGATGAAGAACCTGCGAACTGAGCATCAGAGTGCATACGACCGAGAGTATCTGTCATACCATAGGAAGCAGGACCTGCTGCCATGTTATCAGGGTGGAGTGTACGACCTGTACCGCCGCCTGAAGCAACTGAGAAGTACTTCTTGCCAGCGTCAACGCGCTCCTTCTTATATGTACCTGCAACAGGGTGCTGGAAACGAGTTGGGTTTGTAGAGTTACCTGTGATAGAAACGTCAACGTTTTCCTTCCACATGATAGCAACGCCTTCTCTTACGTCGTTAGCGCCGTAGCAGTTAACCTTTGCACGGAGACCGTTGGAGTATGCCTTGCGGAATACTTCCTTAACTTCACCTGTAGCGTAGTCCATCTCTGTCTCAACATATGTAAAACCGTTGATACGAGCGATGATCTGAGCAGCGTCCTTGCCAAGACCGTTAAGGATTACACGGAGTGGCTTCTGACGAACCTTGTTTGCCTTCTCAGCGATACCGATAGCACCCTCAGCAGCAGCGAATGACTCGTGACCTGCGAGGAATGCGAAACACTCTGTATCCTCTTCGAGGAGCATCTTGCCGAGGTTACCGTGGCCAAGACCAACCTTACGCTGATCTGCAACAGAACCAGGGATGCAGAATGCCTGAAGACCTTCACCGATTGCAGCAGCAGCATCAGCAGCTCTTGTGCAGCCCTTCTTTATAGCGATAGCGCAGCCTACTGTGTAAGCCCACTTTGCATTTTCAAAACAGATAGGCTGAATGCCTTCAACCATCTTATATACGTCAAGACCCTTAGCCTTGCATACTTCGGCACACTCTTCGATAGAGTTGATACCGTATTCTTTAAGAACAGCGAGAATCTGCTTCTCACGTCTCTCATATGATTCAAATAAAGCCATTTTACAAGTCCTCCTTAGTCTTTTCTTGGATCAACGATCTTTACTGCATCGTCAACTCTACCATACTGGCCCTGAGCCTTCTGGAAAGCTGTGTTTGCATCATCGCCAGCCTTGATAAAGTCCATCATCTTACCAAAGTTGATAAACTTATAGCCGATGATCTCGTCGTCCTCATTAAGAGCAAGACCTGTGATATAGCCGTCTGTGAGTTCGAGGTAACGTGGTCCCTTCTTGAGAGTACCGTATGTAGTACCGATCTGTGAACGGAGACCCTTACCGAGGTCCTCAAGACCAGCACCGATTACAAGACCGCCCTCAGAGAATGCAGACTGTGAACGTCCGTATACGATCTGGAGGAAGAGCTCTCTCATAGCTGTATTGATAGCGTCACAAACGAGGTCTGTATTAAGAGCCTCAAGGATCGTTCTGCCGGGGAGGATCTCAGCTGCCATAGCAGCAGAATGTGTCATACCGGAACAGCCGATAGTCTCAACGAGAGCTTCCTGGATAACGCCTTCCTTAACATTGAGTGTGAGCTTGCAGGTACCCTGCTGAGGTGCACACCAGCCAATACCGTGTGTAAATCCGGAAATATCCTTGATCTCCTTAGCCTTGACCCACTTTGCTTCCTCAGGGATCGGAGCAGCGCCGTGAGCAACGCCCTGTGCGATAGGGCACATTGTTTCAACTTCGTGCGAATAAATCATTATAAATACTCCTTTCGGTTTTCAGGCAGCCGAATAACTGTCCTTACATACTTAAATATTATACAACATTTTCAGCTTTTAATCAAGAGGGAGCAATACTCCAATAGTTAGAAAACGCTAACATTTTTGCTTGTCATATCTTTGATTACTTCTTGATTTTTCGGAGTTTATGTTATATAATATACCTGTATTAATTATTTCCAAGGAGTATTTTTTATGGTATCAGTTCACGCTGACAAAGCCTGTCAGCTTTTTGCTGAAGGACTGAACTGTGCTCAGGCAGTATTGGTCGCCTTCTCTGACGTTACAGGTCTTGACAAAGAGCTTTCTATGCGTCTTTCTTCTTCTTTCGGCGGCGGAATGGGACGTATGCGCGAGGTTTGCGGCACCTGCTCCGCTATGTTCATGGTCGCAGGCATACTTTACGGTCTTGGCGAAGGTTTTACATACGAGGAAAAGTCAGAGCATTACAAGCGCATACAGCTTCTCGCTGAGCGATTCAGGGAAAAGCACGAGACTATCCAGTGCCGCGAGCTTCTGAAAGGGCTTGCAGTAACAAGTACCCCGGAGCCTGAAAAACGTACTGAGCAATATTACAAGGTTCGCCCATGTGTTAAATTCGTAAGAACAGCCGCTGAAATTCTCGACAGCTATATATCAGAGAACCCTCCACAGAAGTGAAGATCCAACTTTCATAATCATTTTTTTCTTACTTTAGGCAACACCGCACAGAGATTGTGCTAAAGATGCGCCGACAGATTTTTCGTCAGATTGTATAGAAATCTTGCAGGCATACTGTCGTATGTCAAGAGATTTATGTGCAAG
>Ga0256405_10006533_pt1 | contig 18543 bp, 16 predicted proteins | sample RumenRJG_02DNA_FD_189096 | JGI IMG/M metagenome (GOLD analysis project Ga0256405, IMG submission 189096) | Bovine rumen microbial communities from Lethbridge, Alberta, Canada - RJG_02 | ecosystem: Host-associated > Mammals > Digestive system > Stomach > Rumen | place: Canada: Alberta... | reverse complement strand
TGAACTTATTTTTGGCGATTTCCGCTGGACTTAGGTGTGGCTGAAATCGGCGAGCTCTAACACCGACTGTTGTTAGACCTGTAACACAAAGTATAACACAAATGAAAAGAGAGCTACTTGCTAATCAATATATGGCATGTAAATATGGTTCTTGGAGTTATTATCAAAATATTTTAGAACTACAAGAACAAATTAGATGTCGCCAGGAAATCATGGAAAAGTATCCATATGATGGTAAATCTACCTTTGCAGAATTATTGGCGAAGGAAATTGAAAAACAATCTTAGGCCTTGAAGAAACATTAATATACATAATAACAAAAACAATTACCTGGGCATAAAAAATCTAGAAACTTCTTTTTTCATACAATAATTTTTGTAAATGATTAACCAGTAACACAGAACGAGCTTCTATAAGTTTCTTTGCATTTGTTATATATTCAAGTGAAAAATTGGCATAAGACTGTTGAATTTCGGAATTATTAAAAAGATTTGGATACCAATGATAATAGTGTTCTCCTTCAAGTTCATATGTACTGTAATCTTGTAAATAAAAATCTTCAAAGAAATCTGCTCTAGTTTTGTCTTTTGTAAAATAAAAATTATTAGCTTGTATTAAATTATTTAGAGTATTTAGTTTTTCAGAAGTCTTATCTTCTAGACATTGTTTTAGTTGATTAAAGAAAATATCAGAATAATCGTGAATTATTTCATTCTTTCCTTTATATGAATTTATGCTTTTACGAAAACTAATAGTTTTAGAAGGTAAGAGCATAAAATTTCCTAATCTCTGATAAACATGGAAAAAATCTTCTGCAAATGGATTGTCTATTTGAGAATCATCTTTAATCTTTTTCCATTCATCAAAACTAAATAATGAACGTATTTTATTTTGTTTATCAAGTTTTTTTGCAAACAAAGTATTAAATGTATTTATAGTTTCGCCTTTAAAATTGCAATATTGTTCAGATTTCCAGGGATAACCTGGTATCCTAAAATTTTCGGTAATACCGATATCGCAATATAATAAGTAATCAATAGCATATACTATTTTTGTACAATCTCCATCAGGATATGGTTTACCATTGCCATATTTATCTTGATTTTTAATATTCCAAAATGAAAACTTAATAAGTTCATTTATGTCTTTGTTTGGAAGTTCTTCATTAATAAAGTCATTAATAAGACGTTTAGCATTATCTCTCATTTGTTCTTTATGATATTTCTCCATTATTGATATTACCTCTTTCATTATTTTTTCTTCGTTATCTTCTATCATTCATAACCTTCAATTATTAATTTGAAATTTTAGCAAACATATTTATTACATTCTCTTTCCATTCATCAACAAGCTGTGGCGGTTCGAGTGGAGTAATCCACTGGCCTTGGCTCATTATCCAGTTTAGAACCGGATAATACTGGTTGCTTGAGAAAGTCATTATAACAGTGCCGTCTGGCTGCGTTTCAAACTTCTGGTCATCTGTCCATTTGTAAGTTTTGATGTAATTTGCTGTAATATCTCTGTTGATTCTAATTTTGAAATTAAAGGTTTCGCTTCCGATATAGCGACCGAAATTACCTTTTGCTTTTTTAAGATACTCGCAATCTTTTGGTGGTTCAAATGTTTCTTTTCTGACTTCTACATTACTGATTAATGGAAGATTGAAAAACTTAGCTTGTTTTTCTTTTGGAACGTTTCCATATAAAGACCATATTCCTTGATAATACAAAAGCTGCCAAGGTTGAATTGTATATTTCTGAGTTTCTTCGTTACCGTCATAAAAACTGTAATCAAAAGTAATATACTGATTTTTTGCCAAAGCTGTTTCTATGCTATCCCAGACTTCGTTGGAAATCTGTACAGGTTCCATTCCTATAAAAGAAATCTTCTTTGACAGTTCTTTACCAAGAGAGATTTGTGAATCAGGTTCGATATTATCAGAAAAATTAGCAAATACTTCGATGGCCTGATTATACAAAGGGGTACCGTGAAGAGATTCTATAAGATTTTGCATTAAGCGAGCTGCAATGATTTGTTTACTTGTTGTTAGATGTCCGGGAATCCGGAATGTTGGTCTTGTATAATAATAACCTTTATGAAAGCGATCATATTCCAGTAAAAACTCAGCTCCAAATTGCCAACGCAAGGCATCTAAATCTCGGTGAACTGTTGCTTCTGAAATCTTAAATTCTTTTCTAAAATTTTCAACATTAGGATATGTACCGCTTGCAATCATTTCATCATATCTTACGATACGTTTGAATGTTGCAAAGCTCTCATGTTCTTTATTTAAATTAGATTTTGATTTACCCATGAGTAACCTCCTAATGAATAATATATTATAGCACACTCTCATAAAATGAGAGTCCAAAAAATTATTTTAATATAAATCCTCTGCTAAGATTGGAAGAGTTGTTAAAACCAATAATAGAGGCATTTAGTTTTTTGAGATAACTTTCAAATTCAATTATTCTGGATTTAGAGACATAATCACAGAAAGTTAATAAAATTTGTCGAGAGTTCATAAAGCTGAATTGAGATAATACAGATTCGACTATTGAGAATTCCATAAAAGCTGGAATTGTTAATACAGGATAAAAATTAAATTTTCCGGAATTAAAAAAATCATAGATATATTTTTGATCTTTTAAGGTAGAGCCGAAATCGATGAAATATGTGGTATCAGAATTATAATTAAAATCTGTAAGTTTTTCTTTTAATCTTGATTCAAATTGAATGTTTATTATTTCACAAAATTTTTGACAAATATAATTCTGTCCCATAGTACAGTAATTTGCTGAAATTAATACTAATTTTTGTTCAGGACTATCTTCTTTCAACTTATGATAACATAACTTAAACAAAGCATTTGTTTTTCCACTTCCATACTGCCCATAAGTCATATAAATAGTTGGTTTTATTGTTTTCATAAGTTTAATTTAATATTTCATACTCTCATAAAATGAGTATTCTAATTTTTTTATTATATTTTTTTGACTCTCATTGTATGCAAGATACAACTATTATTATGAAGTAATAATACAAATTTAAGGAGTTGTTATGAAAAAGACACTTTATTTATTGGTTGCGGTAATTCCGCTTATTTTGTTTAGTTGTGCATCTACAGATGTTGTTCCATCTGACATTCAGTTTACTGAAATTAAGGGGGATGATTATCTTGATACTTATATGAATCAGCTGATTGAAAAATCAAATGCATACAAGATTGTTGATGTATATATTTCTCAGATTGATGATGTAAACAAATTAGAAACTAATCCCAAAGCAGATTTTTATATGGAAATTGCTGAATCTCCAAATGGATTTAGAGGACGTAGAGTTCTGGCAAACACTTTTGCTAAGAAAATGATTGAAACTGACCCTAGCTGGTTTGAAAGACTTAAAGCTGTACATAATAATGAAAGATATAATGGACACTATACTGTTTACCTTTATTTTAAGGATATTGGAAATATAATGTCAGGTTCTAATTATGTTGGAGTTGTTTATAATATTGAAGGCGTTCCGACTTATGAAAGAATAGAAATGGATATAGCAGCTGAAAAGAAAGCTCGTGCAGATAAAGAAGAAGCTGACGCAAAAGCAAAGGCAGAATCAGATGCCGCAAAAGAGGCTAAAGGAAAAGAAATAGCCAAAGGTTTTATTTATCACGGAATAAATGAAGCCAGTGAGAATTCTACTTTATTTCAGGGCGGAGCGTTAGAAAAAGGACACGCTTATTATATTAAAGGATTTGCACCAGCAAAGTATTCTCCAACAAATGCTGCTGTTATAAAGTCTTTATTTGGTGAATCGAATCCTGTACTTGTTTCTTACAAAGACCAGAAAGTAAAAGCAGATGTAATGAACGCAAGTAGCCTTTGGGGTGAATATTTACCTGTTACTGTTATTGTAACTGCTGATAATGTACTGCCTAACAGAGCTGTTGTCATTGGACTTGTAGAATAAATAAAAGTCTTATAAAAGGATAAGCGGCAATTTTCTGACGCTTATCTTTAGTTGAAATCATCTTCATGTTCAATAAAGAATTTACGATAGAGCTGAACATTTTTTAGTTCTGTCCATTTTTTTGTTCTAACCGGTATGTCGTCCAAATCATATATTTGGGAACGTTTTAAAGATAATAGAAACGGTGAATGTGTAGCAATTATAAATTGACAGCCACAGCCAATTGCACTATTTTGAATATACTCAAGAAGTTCAAGCTGTCGTTCAGGAGACAGTGAGTTTTCTGGTTCATCAAGTAAATATAAAGCATTTTCCTGTATTTTATCAAAAAAATAGACGATTGCACTTTCACCATTAGATTTACCAGGAATATTTCTTCTGACACGTTTTTTCTGAAACTGATTTAAGGAACCTTTTACAGCATCCCAAACTTCTTCAAACTCAATAAATGATTTAGGATTACTGCAATCAATTTTATTTACGTAATCCTTTAATGAAAGTGATTTTTTTTCTTTTTCGTTTCTTATATTAATGAATTTATCAACAATAATATCGCGATTATGTTCAATACCTAGATTCACTTCCCGAAAACCAAGCATAAAATCAAAAACATCGTCGCTTGTTATGATTTTACTTTGTTCAGGAATATTTCCTTCATAATTACAATAAGAAATATATTCATTAAACCAATGAGTTCTATTGTAAGCTGCACTATGTTTGAGTTTTAATTTCTCTGCAATTATATTAAGTAAAGTGCTTTTACCACTTCCATTATCTCCGTATATAATTGTTATAGGACTTTCAAAAGACAGTGAATAAAACTCTTTAGACGAAAAAATATTAAATGGATATAGCCCTGTACCAGTAGTTAAATTTGTTTTCCAGTGTGAAGTAATATTTTCTTCATCTTGAAATGAGGGCAAATTAAAATTTCTTAAATAAACCACAAAAAATATTCCTTATAGTAAGCCTTAAAAACGTCAGACTAGAAAGCCTGACGTTTATCTTTATTAAGTGATTAATTCTGATTGTTGTAAGGAATTGATTTTTAATTTGCCTTTTTTTTCAAGGTCGAATAATGTTTTTAGAATAAAGTCTTGTGCTTCATTAACTTCTGAAAGTGAAAGAGGACCAATAAACTGTAAGTCTTCTTTAAGCATATTGGCATCAGTTTTTGACATATTACGGAATATACGGTCCTGAACTTCGGTTGATGCACCTTTTAATGCCTTGGCAAGCTGCTGCTGATCTAATTCTTCTAACAGAATTTGGACAGCTCTATCATTCAAGTTTTGCAGGTCATTAAAACTAAAGATACAATCATCAAGTTGTTTCTGCAGAACAGGTATTTCAGTTCTGAATGTTTCAATCATTTGCTTTGCTTCGTCTGGCGCAATATTCAGAAGATTTTCCTTAATTATATTAAACTCAGTTGAAAAATCTTTTTTAAAAAAAGAAAGAATACATTCAACAAAACTTATTGTTTCTGGACTATTTTTGGGAAAATTATCTATCATTCCCCAAGCAACACACTTAGATACAGGACATGAATCACGTAATGCTTCTTTTGCTTCCATAGAATCTTTTCCTAGAAAGGAAATAACACTAGCCCAGGTAGAATGATACAATGTTTGCACATAAGCAATGAGTTGATGTTTAATTCCATAAGAAATTTTATCCAATGAATCCTGAACTAATTTTTTTGATAGTTCTGAATTTGAATTATTTTTTTTCATAGGCAAATCCTCCTTTATTTAATATAAAAGGTTAGACTTGCATAAAATGAGAGTTTATTTTTTCTTTTCCCCCGTGCCCCCAAGAGCGGCTAGCGCCTTTTATCCGCACTGATAGTAAAGCGGTGCCGGAACAGGAGTTCTGATAGAAAGCAGAATATGTGCTCTAAAGAGCGTGTTTTAATTGAATTGATTTCAAATGCGCTCTTTGGAGATCCCTTTTTGAATTTTTTTATAAAATAAAGTTCTTGTCTGATATGATAAAATAATGATATAATTATGATAATAAAACTAACTGATAAGTGAGGTTATTTTATGACACAAATAAGACCTGTATCTGACTTAAGAAATAAATTCTCTGAAATCGAAACTCTGGTTGCAGAATGCCAGGCTCCGGTTTTCCTTACAAAAAATGGTTATGGCTCAATGGTTGTTATGAGTCTTGATTTGTACGACCGTCTTACTGATAACATTGAATCAAAACTTGATGAAGCTGATATGCAGGCTAAAACAGATCCGACTCGTTATACTCACGAGGAAGTATTTTCTTCAATCCGTAATCAGATAAAGGCAAGATGAAGGACTATACTTTATGCTACCTTCCTATCGCGAAGCAGGATTTAGCTGATGCAATTAATTTTATTTTGAATGAATATAAAAACCCGATTGCAGCTGAAAATACTTTGGATAAAATTGAACAGGCAATTATGCAGCGTCTTGAAGATGGTCCTGAATCCTTTGCAATCTGGCAGTCTGCAAAAAAGCGTGAATATCCATACCGAAGAATAAATGTTGGAAATTATACTGTCTGGTATGTTGTGATTGATAACGTAATGGAAATTCGACGAATTCAGCCAGCAAGACGTAACGAAGAACTCTTTCTTTAGCAAATAATGCCTTTTTTTGTTTCTCAGCCCTCAGGGTTGATGACGAGAGTTCGATTCCCTTTTGCCGCTCTTCAAAAGCTCACAAAATCTGGTGAGTTTTTTTTCTATAAGCTTTCCTCGAAGGTGTACAATAAGATTGTTCAAGTCTATTGCATAACACCAGGGAGGAAAGCTGAATGGCAAATATAAGAGACTCGTTGAGTCATACAAAATGGTTGTGTAAATCATATAGTTTTTACACCAAAGTATAGAAGAAAAGCAATATATGGACAGTACAAGGAAAGTATTGGACAGATACTGCGGCAATTGTGTAATTACAAAGGTGTGGAAATTGTAGAAGGGCATCTGATGCCTGACCACATACACATGTTAGTAAGTATACCACCGAAATACAGTGTGTCGCAATTTATGGGATATTTAAAAGGAAAGAGCAGCCTGATGATATTTGATAAACATGCGAATCTTAAATATAAGTTTGGAAACCGCCATTTCTGGGCAGAAGGATATTACGTAAGTACGGTTGGCTTGAATGAAGCTACAATTGCGAAATATATCCGTGTACAGGAAGCTCATGATATAGCGATGGATAAAATTACTGAAAAAGAATATGAAGACTTTTTTAAGGGTAGTAAGTAGTACAAAAGGCTCTTTAAGAGCCAGCGGGTGACAAGCTGCAATAGGCTTGAACGTATGTGAAAGCGTGGGACTTAAGTCTCGGCTTGAGACCCTTAGCCTTATAGGCTAAGAGCAAACCACCCGTTTGACGGGTGGTTGTGATTTTTGACAGCTGTTTTAACCGCGTTTTTAACCGGTTTTTACCTCGGGTGACTTCCCGTTTGTATGACGGTTTTTATGCGTGTATTGACATATTTTGCCAGATACTGTAACCTAGTGCAGTTTCTCGTGCTAAGCGTTCAGAAGACAGGCTGAGGCGCTTTACGAAGTCCGCCCTGATAAACCTTCCTTTTATACGTAATCAATTATGGAAAAAACTCTTGAATCACCGAACATTCTCGGTACGGAAAAAATCGGCAGGCTGCTGGTAAAATATGCAGTCCCGGGCATTGCTGCGCTTGTAATCAACGCGCTGTATAATATTGTTGACCAGATTTTTATTGGCCGCGGCGTGGGGTATCTGGGAAACGGCGCCACGAACGTCATCTTTCCGCTCACCACGTTTGCCATTGCGTTTGCGCTGCTGATCGGCGACGGAGCGGCAAGCTACATGAGCCTTATGCTCGGCCGCAACGAGCAGACTAAAGCCGCGCGCGGTGCCGCGGCCGGTATGATCGCCATCGTTGTGTCCGGCGTGATTATCGCCGTCTGCTATCTGCTGTTTCTGCCGCAGCTGTGCACGCTGTTCGGCGCCACCGACGCCATTATGCCCTATGCCAAGGCGTACGGCGGTATTTCGGTGCTCGGCCTGCCGTTCTGCGCGGTGTGCGCGGGCTATGCCGGCATTATCCGGGCGGACGGCTCGCCCAAGTATAATATGGCCGGTCTGCTGACCGGCTGCGCGCTGAACATTATCCTTGACCCCGTGTTTATTTTTGTGTTCCATTGGGGCGTGGCGGGCGCGGCGTTCGCTACGGTCATCGGACAGGTGGCAAATGCCGTGATCAATGTTATATATATTCCGCATATGAAGTCCGTAAAGATTACGCGGAGCGATCTGCGCGGCTGCATGAGCTCGCTGCCGCCGGTGCTCAAGCTCGGCGTGTCCAGCTTTATTTCGCAGATGGTGCTCGTGGTGGTTATGGCCGTGCAGAATAATATCCTGCGCTCGTACGGCGCGGTGAGCGAATACGGCGCGGACATTCCGATCAGCGCGCTCGGCGTGACCATGAAGGTGTTCAGCATCCTTATGGTGGTTGTGATCGGCCTTGCTTCGGGCGCGCAGCCCATCTGGGGATACAACTACGGCGCGCACCAGTACAACCGGGTGCAGAAAACGTTTAACATCGTCATTGCGCTTTCGGGGGTGATCATGCTGTTTGCCTTTGCGATCTTCCAGCTGTGGCCTATGGCCATAGTGAGCATCTTCGGCACGGAGGACGCCATGTATACCAAGTTCGCCGTCAGGACGCTGCGGGTGTTCCTGCTGCTGGTGCCGGTGGCGGGATTCCAGCTTACGGCGGGCATTTTCTTTCAGGCCGTCGGCCGTCCGCTGCAGGCGTCGCTCATTTCTTTGTCAAAGCAGATCGTCTTTATGATTCCTGCCATGCTGCTGCTTTCTCCTGCCATGGGCGTGGACGGCGTGCTGTGGAGCGGCCCTGTTTCGGACGCGCTTGCGTTCGTACTGACGGTGGTGCTGCTGGCATTGTCATGGAAGTCTGTTTTCAGCGGAAAAGATGCCGCGGGAGCGCAGGCGGCCGGGGCGTGCAGCAGCGCGGCGCAGATTGCCGGCAGCGGCTCAGCGGATGCCGCGTCATCAGCAGAAGATAGTGCTGCCGCGGTCTGACGGGTACAGAGTCGTCACATGTCGATATGCAGAGTCGTCACATGCCGATATGCAGAGTCGTCACATGCCGATATGCAGAGTCGTCACATGCCGATATGCAAAGTCGTCACATGCCGATATGCAAAGTCGTCACATGCCGATATGCAAAAACTGCGGCTTGTGAGTTCCGGACTCACGAGACAAAAAAAAGACCTGCCGGACGGCAGGTCTTAAACTAATTTTACTTTGAAGCTAAAGCTATAGATAACGCTATAACGTTACCTATTTCCAACGCGACGCCTAAAACGATAAATGCAGTCATCTGGATTGTCCTCCTCATAGAAGATTGACAACTTTGATTATTGATAATCCAGATTTTAACTTTACCTTCCCTGTTATTACTTGATCATATAATAGCATAGAGACGCCGGAAAGTCCAGTGATTATGCAAATATAATTTAAAGATTTTTTCAGACTGCCCGCCGCCGGCAAACAGGACCTGCCCGCCGGCGGAACCTCAGGCGCATGCACCTACATGAGCAGACGCATGGCGTTGAGTATGGCGAGTATGAGCACGCCCACGTCGCCGAAGACGGCCGTCCACATGCCGGTGATGCCCGCGGCACCCAGCAGCATGACGACGGCTTTTACGCCGAGCGCGCCGATGATGTTCTGTCGTGCTATGCGGACGGTACGCCGCGCTATGGTTACGGCGTCGCACAGGCGCGACGGTTCATCGGTCATAAGCACTACGTCGGCGGCTTCGATCGCCGCGTCCGAGCCGAGCGCGTTCATGGCAATGCCTACGTCGGCGCGCGCAAGCACCGGCGCGTCGTTGATGCCGTCGCCGATATAGATGACGGCGTCTGCGCGGGATTTTCTGGCGGCAAGGCAGGATTCCAGATGCGTGAGCTTGTCCTCCGGCAGCAGCCCCGCATGCACGGTGCCGATGCCGAGCGCATCGGCTGTTTTCCGGGCGGTTTCGCTGTTGTCGCCGGTGAGCATTATGGTATCGGTGATGCCGAGCGCCTTGAGCCCTTCTATGGCTCTGGCGGCGTCTTCTTTTATTTCATCGGATATGATGATGTGGCCCGCATACGTTCCGTTCACCGCCACATGCACTATGGTGCCGTTGTGCGCTCTGGGGCAGGGGCTGTAGCCGGCTACGCGCTGCTCCTGCATGAGCGTTTCGTTTCCAGCCAGTACTGCCTGTCCGTCAACGGTCACCTTGAGTCCCTGGCCGCTGATTTCCTGTACGTTTTCAACCGCCGCCGTTTCACAGCAGGCACCGTGATGCGCGGTTCTGAGCGACTTTGATATGGGATGGGTGGAATACTTTTCCGCATGGGCGGCTATGGCCACCAGCTCCTGCTCCGTAAGCGTTCCGTCCGCCGGCAGGTGGATGTCGGTGACAATGAAGTTGCCCTTGGTGAGCGTACCGGTTTTGTCAAAGACGGCGGTTTTTGCATCGGCCAGCAGCTCCAGATAGTTGCTGCCTTTGATAAGGATGCCTTTGCGGCTTGCAGAGCCTATGCCGCCGAAAAAGCTCAGCGGTACCGACACGACGAGCGCGCACGGACAGGACACTACTAGAAAGATAATGCCGCGGTACAGCCAGGTGTGCCAGCTGCCGGTGAAAAGCGACGGAACGACGGTGATAAGCAGCGCGGCCGCGCAGACTGCGGGAGTGTACACACGCGCGAATCTGGTGATGAGCCGCTCGCTTTTTGCCTTATTTTTTACGGCGTGCTCGATGAGCTCGAGGATGCGCGCTGTCGAGGATTCGCCGAACGGTTTGGTGACTTTGATTTCAAGCGCGCCCTGCGTGTTTACGTAGCCGGCAAGCACCTGCTGACCCGGCTCCGCCCTGCGCGGCACGGGCTCGCCGGTCTGGGCCGAAGTGTCCACGTAGCCGGAGCCTTTGGTGATGATGCCGTCAAGCGGGATGCGCTCTCCGGGCCTGACAATGATGGTCTGGCCCGGCTGCACCTGCTCGGGGGGTACGTCCTGCTCGGTGCTGCCTGCAAGCAGGTGCGCGGTGTCCGGTCGGAGCTTGAGCACGGCGTTTATGGAGTCATGGGTTTTGTCTACGGCATAGTCCTGAAAGAATTCTCCGATCTGATAGAAGAGCATGACGCCCACGGCCTCAGGATATTCTCCGATGGCCAGCGCCGCGATGGACGCGAGCGCCATAAGGAATTTTTCGTCGAAGATGTTGCCGTGGAACAGGTTCCAGACGGCGGACTTTACGACCGAAAGTCCGCACAGCATGTATGCGGCAAAATACAGCACGAGCTGCGGCAGCTTCTGGTACGGCGCGCTCACCGCCGGTATGGTAAAGCGGCTCAGAATGAGCGCGGCGATGAACAGAACCGCAGAGGCCGCTATCTGGGGCAGTCCGGTTTCTTCTGATTCTTCACCATGGCAGCATCCGTCATGGTCATCGTGGTTGCAGCAGGCGTCTGCATGTAATTTTTCTTTTATTTCTTCCATAGGTAGTTCTCCGAATATGTGCGGCGCTATTCGCCGATATGCTCCATGCCCTGGCTCAGGATTGAAGTGACATGGCCGTCTGAAAGTGAGTAGATAAGGGATTTTCCTTCCCTGCGGAATTTGACCAGACCGTTCGTTTTAAGCACGCGCAGCTGATGGCTTATGGCCGAAGTGGTCATGGACAGTACGTCGGCCAGATCCGACACCGCCATCTCATGCTCCAGCAGCGCGAACAGTATCTTTATTCTGGTGGAATCTCCGAATATTTTGAATAGCTCGGCCAGGTCAAAGAGCATGTCCTCACCGGGCATGCCTTCCTTGAGCTTGGTGAGCTCCGACGCTTGTATGCAGTGGTCTTCTATAGTATCAGGCATATACACTCCCATAAAAAGGTACGGCGGCAGCCGCGCGCCACGGATGGCGTGTCTCCTTTAGAGTTGTGGCTGTTGTCGTGTTTTATATAACAGTTGAACAACTGTTCAAATGTTATATCCAAAATCAGGATATGTCAAGTGCGGAGGGGGTGTCAGAGAATCTTCTTACAGCCTGCGCCGACCTGCACGCCGTTCTTTACGTAGTCATGCACGTCTCCGTAGGCATGCGTCTGCGGCAGCAGGTAGATGTAGCCTGCGAATATGTCCAGTCCGAACGTGGGCGAAAAGATGTACCGCCAGCCGGCGGTTCCGATCACCTCATGAACTGAAACATTTTCGTCCTTCGGCTTGTCGTCTCCGAAGTAATTCAGGAATTCCGTGCCCCAGCCCAGGCTGAAAAACAGCCGGCGCATATCCTGAGCAAGCGGGTAGTACGATGCCTGTACGTTCAGGCCCACGGTGGCGCACCAGATATCCTTGCTGTTGGAGACTTTTACAATGGTGTGGGAATAGCCCCCTGCAATCGACAGGTTCGGCACCACGCGGTGCTCGTACTTGACGCCGATTCCCCAGCCGCTGTGGCGCAGGCCGGTGAGCATGTATGCCATGTCAAAGGAAAAGACGCGCGTCACTTCATGCGCGCTCTGATCTTCTGCATAAAGCAGTCCGCCGGCGGCAAAGATCAGCCAGGAAAAGAGAATTACAGGGAAAAAACGTATGGTGCTGCGCATGATCTGACTTCAGTATGGCTGAAATTCACTTAAAAGTCTATTTAAAAAGCTATACTTTTTGAAAGGTCATGGTATAATAAAAGCTACCAATGGATACACTCTGTACGCAAGGCTGCTTGCCTGCCGATGAGCAGGATTTATCTTTCCATATTGCGACGCTCGACCTTTTTCCTGTAGGAACAGGAATCTTTGAAGTTGATAATGGCCGCGTTGTCCGCTTTTTATATTTAAGTGAAAGCTATTACACGATGATCGGCGTATCGCCGGATACCCGCACGGCGTTTATGGGCAATAACGTGCTGAATGCGGTGTATGCCGACGACGTGCCCGGGCTTGAGGAGGCGATCCGCCGTGCCATCGGGACGGGCGGCATACTGGAGTACAGCCTGCGCCTTATGTTCGGCGACGGTGCGTACCGCTGGATCGGCATACGGGCGCGCCATAAGAAGCAGGCGAGCGGCAAGTATCATTTTTATGTGGGCTACTACGATATTGAAACGCTCAACTCGGTGCGTGAAAAGCTGCATGACGAGGATATGCTGCTGCATTCCGCGGTGTCGGTCTCCGAGACGCTGTACTTTATTTATTATCCCCAGCAGCACCAGTATGAGGCTATCGTCCAGAACGCAAGGTTCAAAAAGTTCCCTTCCAAGCTGAAGTATTTTCCGCAGTCGTTTTTTGATCAGGTCAACATCTTTCCGAGCGATTCCGCGGCCTATGCCGATATGATACGCTCCATTGACCTCGGCTCTCCGCGCTCCGCCTGCGATTTCCGCATTATAGAGCAGGACAAGACGCGCTGGTACCGGGTGCAGCTCACGAGCATCTATGACGAAAAGGGAAATATTGAAAAAGCCCTGGGCTACATGGTGGATATTACGGACTTAAAGTCTGCCGAAAAGCACCTTTCTGACGAGCTTATCCAGATGCAGGCTCTGAATTCCAGCAGCTCCATCCTGGCAACCTGCTGCTTTAACGTGACCAAGGACTATCCGGTTGAAATGAACGTGGACGGCTGTCTGCGCAGCGTTGACGTGGATCTGAACAAGGTGGCGCGGCTTGCGGGCTCCATAGATTCCCGGATTCCCAAACAGCAGCAGCTTACCCGCAAGGTGCTGTATCAGGCCGCGGGACAGATTCCTGATCCCGAGCGCCGGGAAGAGTTCATCAGGAATACGAGCCATGTAGGTCTGATGAAAATGTTCGAGGATAACCAGACCGAGCGGCGGCTTGAGTACCGCCGGCGTACGGAGCGCGGGCTTATCTGGGTTTCTACGCGCATCAAGCTGGTACGCAATCCTAATTCCGGCGATATTTTTGCCTTCATCTATACTTCCGATATAAACGAGCGCAAGCTTGCCGAGGAAGTGAACCTGCGCATCGTGCAGGATGAATACGAGACATGCATCGTGCTTGATCTGGGTTCCATGAAGCTGTTCCGGCCCAAGGGCGTGGCAGGCAGGTCCCATTCGCGGATGCTCGGAATGCAGTATGACGAGATGATTCAGAAGCATATTCCGCGCGTGGTGCTGCCTTCCGACGTAAAGGCCACCATGCATAATTTCAGCCTGCCGGTGATCACTCAGCATCTGGAAAAAGCGCGTAAATATACGTTTACCTATCAGCTGAAAAGCCGCGTGAGCTCTATTTACGGCAACCCGCATAAAATGGAGCAGATGGACGTGTTCTATCTGAACAAGGACAAGGACATGCTTGTGTTTGTTCCGCGGGACATTACCCAGCTGTTTATTAAGGAACAGCAGAAGAATCAGGAGATGGCCGCGCTGGTCAAGCAGGCGGAAAAAGCTTCCGTGGCAAAGAGCGACTTTTTGTCCCGCATGAGCCACGATATCCGCACGCCGCTCAACGGTATCATCGGCATGACGTTCCTTGCGAAGGACGAGTATGATATAGACGCCGTGAAGGGATATCTGGAGAAGATCGATAAATCCAGTAAATTTCTTCTGGGGCTTATCAACGATATCCTTGATATGAGCAAGGTTGAAAGCGGCAAGATGGAGCTGCATCCGGAACCGTACAGCTATGAGGAGTTTGTTCAGGACATTAAGTCGGTGATTGAGCCGCTGTGCGCCGAAAAACAGGTGCACTTTGAGCTGAAGTTTGACGGTGATCCGGGCCCCGGCGTGCTTGTGGACCGGCTGCGGTTTAATCAGGTGTTCTTTAACCTGCTTTCGAATGCGGTGAAATTTACTGACGCCGGCGGCCATGTTACGTTTACGCTGCATACTGCGGGCTGTGAAAACGGCATGCTGAACATTACGTGTACGGTGAGCGACGACGGCATCGGCATGAGCAAGGAATTCCAGCAGCGGCTGTTCATGCCGTTCGAGCAGGAGTATGTGGGACGGCAGAGCGTGAATATCGGCAGCGGACTCGGCCTTGCCATTGCCAAGCGCATCGTTGATCTGATGGGCGGTACGGTTGAGGTGGACAGCGAGCTCGGTAAAGGAAGTACCTTTGTGGTGCGTCTGTCGCTGCCGGTTGCCCAGACCGACAGCGCGCCGGTCATTGCCGCCGCTCAAAAAGAAGTTTCGCTTGAAGGCCGCCGCATCCTGCTGGTGGAGGACAATGCCATCAACGCGGAGATTGCCAAGGCGCTGCTGATGAAAAAGCATGCGGACGTTACGCTCGCGTATGACGGAAAGCAGGCGGTTGAGGCATTCTCTAAGTCTGAGCAGGGCTGGTTTGACGCGATCCTTATGGATATCCGTATGCCGGTGCTTGACGGTATCGGCGCCACCATTCGGATCCGCTCGCTGGACCGGCCTGACGCCGCTTCGGTGCCGATCATCGCCATGACGGCGAACGCCTTTGCCGATGACGTGCGCGAAAGCCTTGCCATCGGCATGACCGACCATGTGAGCAAGCCCGTGGATCCGCAGAAGCTCTATGAAGCGCTGCACCGCGCGCTTTCCGGACGGTAACCGCAGCTGCAATTCCTTGATACTGCCCTGCCTTTATGCTAAGATAGGATACATTGTATAACGGCTTTTATGTGATGCCGCTGAAGGAGTAAAAAAATGGCTGCAGATGAGCACAAATGTACCTTAGATAAAATTATCAGCCTGTGTAAACGCCGCGGGTTTGTCTATCAGGCAAGTGAGATTTACGGCGGACAGGCCGGCGCATGGGATTACGGTCCGCTCGGCGTTGATTTTAAGAGAAATATACAGAATGCATGGTGGCATTATATGACGCAGCTGCATGATGATGTAGTCGGTCTTGATTCCGCCATCTTCCAGCACCACCGTACGTGGGAAGCTTCAGGCCATGTGGCGCACTTTTCTGACCCCATGGTTGACTGTCTTGAGTGTAAGGCCCGGTTCCGCGCTGACCAGCTGATTGAAGACTGGTGCGCGTCCCACAATGAAAAGACCGACAAGCCGGTTGACACCATGAGCCATGAGGAGATGAAGCAGTTCATCGACAGCCATGAGGTGAACTGTCCTACCTGCGGCAAGCACAACTATACCGACGTGCGTGAGTTCAACCTTATGTTCAAGACCCATCTGGGCCCGGTTGCCACCGACGCTTCCCTTATCTATCTGCGCCCTGAGACATGTCAGGGTATCTTCACTGACTTTAAGAATATTGTACAGTCAAACCGCATGAAGCTGCCGTTCGGCGTGGCTCAGGTCGGTAAATCATTCCGCAATGAGATTATCTTTAAGAACTTCATTTTCAGAACCTGCGAATTTGAGCAGATGGAGATGGAGTACTTCTGCAAGCCCGGTACTGACGAAGAGATTTTTGAGCGCTGGAGAAAGGAGCGCTGGGCATTCTATCTGAAATACGGTATTTCTGAGAAGAACCTGCAGTGGCACCACCACGACAAGCTGGCGCACTATGCCAAGGATGCCTACGACATTCAGTATAACTTCCCCATCGGCTTTGAGGAAATCGAAGGTATTCATAACCGCACTGACTTTGACCTGTCTCAGCATACTCAGTACAGCGGCAAGGATATGGGCTATATCGATCAGGAGGACGGAAACAAGCGGTATACGCCGTATGTTATCGAAACTTCTGCCGGTCTGAACCGCAACTTCCTTATGTTCCTGTGCGAAGCGTACGAGGAGCAGAACGTGGGCGAGAACGGAACGGAAGATTACCGCACCGTGCTGCACCTTGATCCGCGTCTGGCGCCGATTACCGTTGCGGTGCTGCCGATGATGAAGAAAGACGGCCTTGCCGAGATCGCCAAAGATATCCAGCATGAGCTGAAAGAGGATTTTGTAACCGACTTTGACCAGAGCGGCACGATCGGTAAGCGTTACCGCCGTCAGGACGAGGTTGGTACTCCGTTCTGCGTTACCATCGACTATCAGACGAAAGAAGATGATACGGTGACCGTCCGCTTCCGTGATTCTATGGAGCAGGTACGCGTAAGCCGCAAAGAGCTGGTGGGTAAAATCCGTGAGTATATCCGCAGCTATTCATATACCCGTGCGGAGTCCTGATACAGACCCATGGAATATATAGCGCTGGGAATGTCCGACCTGCTGGTGAGCCACACGGCGTTCGGAGCTATGTCCTTAAAGGATATCCCCGATGAGGAGCAGGCGGCCATTCTTGTCCATCAGGCATATGACGGCGGCATTAATTTTTTTGATACCGCCCATTCTACTCCTGAAAGTGAAAAACGGCTTGGTGCATGTCTGCACGGCATCAGGCAGGATGTGATTCTTTCTACAAAGAGCTCTGCCGATACGGGAGAGGGCCTTGTACGGGATCTGGATGAAAGTCTTGTAGCGCTGCAGAGCGATTATGTGGATTTGTTCCAGTACGAAACCGAGACTATTCTGCCTGCGCCCGGCGGCAAGGACGGCATCTATGATGCGCTGCAGCAGCTGAAGGCTTCTGGTAAGATCCGCCATATCGGGCTGACTACGCAGAATCCGGAGATTGCGAACTATGCGGTGGAAAACTGCTTGGTTGAGACATTGCAGTATCCGTTCAATATGCTTACGGATGCGGCTTCCCGGGCGCTGGTGGACAGCTGTCAGCAGCATGACGTGGGCTTTATAGCCATGAAGCCGCTGTACAGCGGCCTGCTGCAGAATATTCCGCTTGCATTCGGATTCCTGCACCAGTATGAGAATGTAGTTCCTGTCTGGGGAGTGCGCACGAGCGAGGAGCTCAAGCAGCTTCTGTACTTTGAAGCCCACCCGCCGGTGGTTGATGATGCGTTCCGCAAAGAAGTTGAACGCGTGAATGCATTTTTTAACTGATTTGAACTGATATATAAAAAGCGCCCGGCTGTGCACAACCGGGCGCTTTTTTGTTACGGCCGTTTAGGCAGCGGCCTTCGTTTTGTCTGCAGGGTGGCAAGCATGTCTTCCCGTTCTTTTCTGGTCAGCACGCGCACGATCTTTATGTCGGTGTCGTTCGTCTGGATTCTGACCAGATTGCCGTTTTCATCGTATTCACCCGGAATCTCCACGATGGGATTCTTCGGGGATTCTGGATTCACGTCAATGACCTGACCGACTTTTCCGTTCTGCAGGTATACGTATTCTCCGATGGGGAACAGTGAATAGGTGTACAGCATGGCCTTGAGGATCGCGGGGTCGTACTGGTTGCCCTCGTTCTTGAGCAGCTCCATCATCGCGTCGTACGGATTCTTTGATTCTTTATAATGGCGCGATGCGGTTATTGCCTCGAACGTACATGCTACGCCGATTATTTTTGCGTACAGCGAGATTTTGTCGCCGGTCTTATGCTGGGGATAGCCTGTACCGTTTTCTTTTTCGTGATGCTGCAGTACGCCGAGCTGGATTGCCTGTGAAAAGTCGGCGTCCCTGAGAATCTGGAAGCTGATGACCGGATGGGTGAACAGCTGCCTGCGGTCTGCCTGCGAAAGCTCTTTATCCGTCATGTACAGCTGCGGCGGCA
>Ga0256405_10006532_pt1 | contig 18546 bp, 17 predicted proteins | sample RumenRJG_02DNA_FD_189096 | JGI IMG/M metagenome (GOLD analysis project Ga0256405, IMG submission 189096) | Bovine rumen microbial communities from Lethbridge, Alberta, Canada - RJG_02 | ecosystem: Host-associated > Mammals > Digestive system > Stomach > Rumen | place: Canada: Alberta... | reverse complement strand
TAAATTTGCATCAGTCATAGGAGTGGATGTTTTAATGTAACTGTTTGATTTTCACCTATAAAGTTACTAAAAATATTTCACTCCTACAACTTTTTCAACACTTTTCTTACGTCGAACTCACGTTAATAATGTACCACATCACGCTCTTGCCCATCTTCCCGTGTTCCCTCATCGCCATCTCGTCATTCGGATGCACCTGTATGCTCAAATCCTTCTTCGCAACGATAAATTTTACCAAAAGAGGTAGTTGGCCATTGTACTTCTCATTAACGGCCTTGCCAAGAATTTCATTAGGGTTCTCTGCAATAACGGAGTTTAAGTCCCGACCTTCCCACTCCCCATTGCTGATAATACTCACGCTCGATGGCACAGCACTCACCTCCCAGCTTTCGCCTATAGGATCCTCCGAAACCTCCAGCCCCATAGATTCCCGTTAATTTGGGCTAATCAAGTAGGAAAGGGAACTCTCTTTCTTGACTTTTGATGTCTTTTAGCTTCGATGGTTTGTATTCCGAGTTGTATTCACATCCGACTACCTTACAAAAAAACTTGTACCAATCACTAAAAGTATTCGGTTTCTTACGAGGGAGTATCTTCTTACTGGTGTAAATGAGATAGGCAATCTTAGCATATTCAATACCGCTTCTTTTCCTATCTTTATCTATCAAACTCGCCTCGAGTTTCTCATAATTATTGATGTTACCTTCACCAATACCCTTAAACGGGGCAATGAAATAATCTGCAAATTCTTTGGGGAGATGATAATTTTCAATCTCATTTCGCAATGATTCTACCTTCTCTTTGAAATCATTTTCAAGGTCAATGACTGTCGGAATCTTGCCAAACTCATCCATTAAGAGGGCTGCATTGTAAAGAATTCTACGCTTGATCTCCTTCTTCTGGGCATCATTGAACACTCGACTGTCAAAACTATCGGTCAGAACATTTACGCAATAAATGTATTCTATACCTATTCGACAGAGAAATTCCTCGTATCTCTCGGCATTACTTGGGTGAGTGATGCCATATTTAACAAGCAAATTCAGATAGGTAGCCTTTATCTTCTTGATATTACACAACTCGGACATATTGATGGTGTACTTCAGAAAGTCATCACCTATCATGTTGAGAATCACATCAAGGTTTACATAATTGCTATAGTAAAGGGCGCGAACCTCTTCGTTTACCTTATCCACCTTCACATACATGTCATTATGAACTATTTTAGTTGACATGAATGCATAGCGTTTATAGTATTCTACAAACTGCTGTTCTATATCTGCCTTTTGTTGGGCTGTCATTGATTTCAGTTCCGACTCGCAAGGGAAGTTCTCAGGCATAAAGCCCATATCCTCAACAGTTACCTTTACCTCCTTCAGATTCGCTACAAATTCATCCCATAAGGGTGTTCCTATTGTCATAATGTGTTATCCTATAATCTTTATTACCTACGAAATTTTTGCAATATTTCCCACATTTTGTGGATTTGCGTTATCTTATCTCGACATGTTTACATGCATCGCAATCTCTGTTGTAACTCCTGAATCCGCTGCATCAGATGATCAAAATCCAATGACCTCCCATAAATGAAGTACCGCTGCATATTGGAATAATCTTGGCGCCAGTCATCCTGAACATTCTCTGGGGGGAGGATATTAATGGTGTCAGGGTGATGTAATGAATAGTCCACATATCTTATCGCATAGTAGGCTTGTCGATGTTCGATGATGGTATTATATAATGTTTTGTCCGCCAAAGCAGATTTGCCAAACTCAGAATCCATAAGGCGCTCCAAATCATAAAGATGGCGGGACATTCTCATACTACGCGGTTTGTCTTTCTGGAACTCTTCTGCAAGCAGGAATATCTTTTCCAAGAAAGTGCGGGTAGGTACTACGGTCTTGATTCGACACACTGCATCCGTATCATCATCAGGGAATGTCTCGCATATAAGTGAACGTATTTCACGTTCCTCAACTGGCTCGTCCATAGAGAGACAGCTTATCTCTATCTTCACCCTGGGCGGGATGTAGTCAATCTTCCGAGAGAGCAGACTGTCGTAGTGAAGCAGAATGACGGTTGGATCTTTGTCGCTATCAATAGGAACAAGTTCACCTTGCCTGTTTTCTGTATGAGTGATGTTCTCTATCTGGTAGCCTGTGATACCCATGGCTTTTAAACGTTCATCAAGTTGACCTGACAAAGTGCTTTGGATATAGGCTCTCGACAACTTGCGCAGCTTATCGCGTTGACTTTTGTTGGACTTATTGATGCCAAAGAATGAATGGCTGATAGCCAAGTCAATATCTTCAGAAAACCTTTCTATCAATCCCCAGCCTTTGCTGAGACTGGTACCGCCTTTGAATATCAAGCTTTCTGCACAATCCGTCTGGAATAGTGCCTTTAATGTGACACTAACCCACCAGTCTTTTTCTATTGCCGCCTGTCCAATACCAGTATGACTCTCTTCAGTCTTCTCCAGCATGTATGAACGGTCGGTATCGTTATTGTTTATCCAAAGTATCTGTTTCATTACCATTCTTTTTTATAATAGGTGAAAGAATTTTTCGCATCCATATAGGAACCAACATCAAATCTTGGCGAAGTTTATCCTGTTCTGGTTCCTTTCGAATAAGCTTTCTTATTTGAGTTAATTCTGTTTCTCCAACATTATCTTTTCCTAATGCTTTAAGAGCTTGAACAAGATAAGCCATAAGTGTAGTTTGATAGGCAAAATTGCGAGGAACACCACGTTTGAAAACGATGGTCTGATTACCTAATTTAATCGTTCTTCCGCTACTAACTGCTATAAAAGAATAGTTCATAGGCACTTGTGTTGATAGCCCCAATTCATTAAGGACTGTCTCACCCACAGGAAGAATTTTAGTGTTATCGCGCTTTGCAATACTCTCAGCAATTTGGATGATAGATGGTTTAACAGCACCAAACCGGCTCATCTTTGGCCGATAGTAAATGCCTTGCCCCAACTTAAGAATCAGGTTTTCTTCAACGAGTTTTGCCAATACATTACCCACAAATTCTGCATTATATTGTGGGTAGTCAGTCCTGAAAATAATACTTCCAGGAGGGGTTTCTTCTATAATTTGTCTGAGTGGTCTGTCTTCCGTCATACCTTTGAAATTTTTGCAATATTTCCCACATTTTGATACAAAAGTACAATTTTATTTTTATACGAACATCCTTTTTCATAAAGAAATGAAAAATTTAACACTTGAGGCTGCATTCAGAAAGGAGATTTATGGTCTTAAATATCCTGCTTTTCGCCTCTCCAGCAGATTGTCATAAAGAATCTGTTGAGCTTCAATTCTTTCTGGGAGATTGTTGTAGTTCCGGCCTGAATCACCATAGGAGATAGTTAATCCGAAATGCTGGTCAAAGTCACCATAAAGCTCAATAACGTTGTATCCGATGAAGGTGAATGCCCCATAATGGAAAAGAATAGTCGGGTGATTAGCGATAGTTACAACTTCAAAAAGTGGTAGCTGTTCTTTTGACGTTATCTGATTTAACTCTTCACAGACTTTGATGAGTTCCACTTGATAGTGAATTATTTCTGTATCGCAGCTCCCTCCATCATAGAATTCATACAGGTTTTCCAAGCCATCCTCAGTTTTGACATATACATTAATGGGCTCGTCGGGATATTTTTGATTAAATTCCTCGGAAATCTGCTCCATATCGTGCTCAAAGTCGTACCAAACAAACCCGCTACCCTCATTCCAATTAACATCGCTGATACAGGAAACGGTGAGTGGCTCTCCGTCGTTCTGATAGACAGTCTCTTCTTGCATCACAAAAGATAAATCATTCTTGTCGAGAAGAGATTTGATGAATTGCAGTTTCTGTTTATCGTTGTTTAGCAGAAAAATAGAATGTCGTGAATAATATGCCATATTGTTCGTATATATTTATCCAATTGTATCAATTTTAAAACTGAAAATCATTTTAATTTGGTTGAAAGTTGAAATCACCTTAACGATTTTCTACTTGTCAACCTTCTTTTTCTTGGCTTTCTTGGCAGCGAGAATCTTATCACCAACAATCTGAGCCTGTTCGGAGAGACCAACACGGATATACTTCTCAAACACTTTTTCTGATTGGTGACCTGTGATGCTACGCATCTCCATATTAGAGAGTACCCCTAATTTATAGAGATTGGTGGCACCGCTTCTACGGGATGTATGAGATGAAATCAACTCGTATTTAGAACGAATTACCTCGCCATGCTTGTTTCGCTCAAATAAAGGTGCACCATTACGTTTTTCTGCCAGTTTATTCAATTTACTAAACCATTTCCGTTCATTCTCAGTAAACTTAGCACCAGATTTCTTTTTCTTCAACAACTTTGCATAAGTTTGCTCAGATCTCTTCTCAACAGCAGTCAGTACCGTCACATACTTCTCTTGTAGCGATGGTACACTCTCTGCCAATATGGTTGCCACTGCCTTAATCTTAAGATTCATCTTCTGCTCCGAGATTTCTGGGAAGTCATAGTTATACTTGTCACATAACTCATAAACCCTATCATCGATGATGGGTACGTTGACCGTTCTTCCTGTCTTTTTCTGAGTCAACATAATCATACCAAGACCTTTGTCGTAGGTCATGAAGTTTTCTTCGCGCAGTTTACTATAGTCGCTGTATCGCTGGCAACTGAAGTAGCCGAGAACAAATATATCGCGGACTATCTCATTCTCGCCTGTCAGTTCCAAATTATACATAGCATCGATTTCTTCTTCAGTCAAGTATATCTCTGCCCGTTTCTCGGTTTCCTTTACCGTTCTATCTTTCCATACTTTCAAGGAAACAGCGTTTTTGTTGTAGCCTTCCATAGCAGCAAGATTGCAGAGTTTACGGAAACAAGTAACGTTCTTATTGATGGTATTCGACATAAACCCCTTCTTCTGGAGGAACTGCGTAAACCTATCAGCAAATGGCTTGTCAATATCATCGAAAGTTACGTTCCCAGCACAGTATTCATGAAGATACCTTCCGAATGTTTTCCAAACCTGAACGGACCCTGCAGAATATTCCGAGTTGTTCCCGTGACTGATGGAACCATCGGATATACCAGCAAAGAAGTACTCATAGAACTGAACGACATACTTCCTTGATTTTGCTTCTGCAATCTTTTTAACCTGCTGAATTTCTTCAGTGCCACCAGTAACGATATTGTTCATGGCTTCTTCAATAATAGCCTTATCATCCTTGGTGTTTATCTTTCCTTCGGCATAAAGTGCATCAACAGCTTTCATCACTCGCATCTGGAGGTCATGAACCTTGGCACCTTCCTCGGTCTTTTCATAACGTTGCATGGCTGAAAGACTACGTTGTGCCTTGTTCCATTCCTTGATATCCACATCGATACCCGTGCAAACATACATCTGCATTCCGTTGCGTCTTATTTTGGTGTAGAGAGGAGCCTTACCCTCTTCTCGTTGCGATCTTATAAAGAATTGTGCCATATAAATATTCGTTTAACTGGGTGCAAAGGTACATAATATCCTTGAAAAGTTGCACCCAATTTGCACCCATTTTTTAGTATTTAACGAATTTTATATGATTGAATATTTTTCAAATTATCGCCATAATTTACTGATATTGAGTTTCTTATAATTTCTAAAAATTTCATTTGATTTCATATGTTCAGGTTCAAGCCCATCCTGAAGCGCATACAAAAAGGAGTTAGAGAAATCTAACTCCTTTTTTGTGTCTATATAAATTTAGTTAACGATATACTTGTTAGCACCTTTCCTCAATATTAAGACTACGGCGCGGTGGCATGTGGTGTGCAATTATTATATCAACAGTTCTGCTGCAATCTGCAAAGTCACGATATGCTTAGCAATTCTATTTCAAAGATGAGTGTTGAACCTGCAGGGATGCCAGGCTGAGAGAACTTGCCATAACCCATTTCGGCTGGTATGTAGAGTTCCCACTTGTCGCCAATGTGCATCTGCTGAATAGCTATTATCCAACCTTCTATCAAGTCGCAAAGCCTGCAAGCCAGAGGCACTCCACCGCGACTGCTGTCAAATTGCTTTCCGTCAATAGTCTTACCTGTGTAGTGCGCTGTAATAATGCTGCGCACTATAGGTTTTTCACTCGAATGGTCTCCTTCATTCAACACTTTATAGAATATCCCTTTGGGCAGAGCCTTAACTCCTTCCTCCTTAGACTTTGCTTCAAGCCAGTCTTTGTTTGCTTGTATGTATGCTCGCTTATTCATAAACTATCCTAAATTATGGCACAAAGTTAGTCATTATTCAGCAGAATTTATCAGAAAAGACTAAATTTGCATCAAATATAAATCTGATTCTTCACAATTTATAAAGAACATGACACATTTGACTAAACTTACTGAGATTGAGCAGACTTTACAAGACAACCGCCTGTGTCTTTTCTACATCAAGGCTCCCGATTGTGGAGTTTGCAATGTCATGCTTAATAAAGTGGAACAGCTTGCAGGCAAATACCCGTCGCTCTGCTCATTCTATACCGACATAACTGAAGAGCCGCTAATTGCAGGACAATTTTTGGTTTACTCAGGACCGACCGTATTGCTGATGATGGAAGGTAAAGAAGTTTATCGTGCTTCGCAGTTCATCAACCTTCAAGAACTGGAGGATAAAATCATTAAATACCAGAGTATATGAAAACGATTGGCAACATAATCTGGGTTATATTTGGCGGTCTGGAAATAGCGATTGAGTACTTCATCAGCGGAGTTGCATTGATGATAACCATCATTGGCATACCTTTTGGATTGCAGAGCATGAAACTTGGAGTGCTGGCACTATGGCCTTTTGGCTCTGAGGTAATAGGAAAAGAATCACAACACGGATGTCTGAACATATTCATGAATGTCCTCTGGTTCTTCATTGGAGGCATCTGGATATGGCTTACGCATATTGCTTTCGGTATCGTTTTCTACATAACGATTATTGGCATACCATTCGGTAAGATGCATTTCAGATTGGCTAAACTGGCATTGTCGCCATTTGGAAAGGAAGTTATATAAGTTATGCCAAAGGAGAGGAACAAGGCAGATGCCTATCGCGAGAAGGCCTATGAAGGCGACACCAGGGCAATGAACAATCTTGGAGTGTGCTATGAGCGCGGCACTGGCGTAAATGTGAACCTGCGGACTGCTTTCGAATGGTATATGAAGGCTGCCGAGCTGGAAGATGTCTATGGGTGTTTCAATGTTGGAGAGTGCTACTATCACGGCAAAGGCGTAGAGCAGAATGCCGAACAGGCTTTCAGCTGGTATCTGAAAGCAGCAGGCAAGGGCGATATGCAGTCGCAGGTGAACGTGGCAAATGCTTATTATCTTGGACATGGAGTAGAACCCGACCATCATAAGGCTTTCCTTTGGTATCGCGAAGCAGCCTTTCAAGGACATATACAGAGCCAGAAAAATGTTGGTGCAGCCTACTGGAATGGCGACGGTGTGGACAAAGACTTGACGGAATGTGTATTCTGGTATGAGTTAGCAGCCAATGGCGGCGATGCACAAGCGCAGTTTGCCACAGGCTGGTTTCTGATGACGGGCACAGGCGTTCCCAAAGATGAGCGCAGAGGTTTGAAGTGGATTCACAAGTCAACCTTTCAAGGCTATCAACCCGCAATAGACTACTGCAAAGAACATGGGCTGAAATGGTACTGACAAATAGAAAATCAATAAATCACTAAATACACAAGAAGTGCGCCACAATCATCAATAATATATGATTGTGGCGCACTTTTATTTGCTAATTTTTATAGATTCCCTATCCTACTGTGCCTTCCAGAGTTACACTTAGAAGTTTTTGAGCTTCAACGGCAAACTCCATCGGGAGTTTCTGCAACACTTCCTTAGCATAGCCGTTCACGATAAGTCCAACCGCCTGCTCGGTAGGAATGCCGCGCTGATTGCAGTAGAACAACTGGTCTTCGCTTATTTTTGATGTCGTAGCCTCATGCTCTACTATGGCTGTTGAGTTGTGGATGTCCATATATGGGAATGTATGGGCACCGCACTGGCTGCCAAGCAGCAGAGAGTCGCACGAGGAATAGTTGCGTGCATTTTCGGCAGTCTTAGCAGCACGTACAAGTCCACGATAACTGTTTTGTGAATGACCAGCAGAAATACCTTTTGAGATTATAGTCGACTTAGTGTTTTTGCCTATGTGAAGCATCTTAGTTCCCGTATCAGCCTCCTGATAGTTGTTGGTAACAGCCACGCTGTAGAACTCAGCCTGAGATCCGTCGCCACGCAATATGCACGACGGATATTTCCATGTAATTGCAGAGCCCGTCTCCACCTGTGTCCACGAAAGCTTGCTGTTCACGCCGCGCAAGTCGCCTCGCTTAGTAACAAGATTGAGCACTCCGCCTCGTCCTTTCTCATCGCCTGGATACCAGTTCTGAACAGTCGAGTATTTCACTTCGGCATTGTTCATCACTATAATCTCAACGATGGCAGCATGAAGCTGATTCTCGTCGCGCATAGGTGCAGTGCAGCCTTCAAGATAACTAACGTAACTATCGTCTTCTGCAACTATAAGCGTGCGTTCAAACTGCCCAGTGTTTCTTGCATTTATACGGAAATAGCTGCTAAGTTCCATAGGGCATCTGACACCTTTCGGAATATAAACAAACGAGCCATCGGAGAATACCGCAGAGTTAAGCGCAGCATAGAAGTTGTCGCGATAAGGCACTACCGTTCCAAGGTGCTGGCGTACAAGGTCGGGATACTGCTTAATAGCATCGCCGATTGAACAGAATATTATTCCTTTTTCAGCCAGTTTTTCCTTGAAGGTAGTCTTAACCGACACAGAGTCCATGATTGCGTCTACCGCAGTTCCGCTCAGGGCAAGACGTTCTTCAAGAGGTATTCCCAGCTTGTCGAAAGTCTTTTCCAGTTCAGGGTCAATCTTTCCGTCACCCTCTTTCTTTCTTGTCTTTGCCAGAGGGTCGGCATAATAAGATATAGCCTGATAGTCGATAGGCGGCACATGAAGATGTCCCCATGTAGGTTGCTGTTGTGTCTGCCAGTAGCGGAAAGCCTTCAGGCGGAAATCAAGCATCCATTCTGGTTCTCCTTTCTTTGAAGATATTAGTCTTACTACATCTTCATTGAGTCCCTTTTCGATTATTTCAGTCTTTACATCCGTCGTGAAGCCGAACTCATATTTCTGTTCGGCTACCTGACGGACAAACTCATTACTACTCATTTCTCGAAATGATAAATTATAGTTTATAAGATTATGAGGGGGGCTGGAGGCTATAAGTTTTTCTTTAAACCTCAACTAAGCCTGCGCTCAAAACCTAAGAACTCATAGACTAACAACAGATTTGCCTGCTGCCTGTCCTGTCTACAGTTTCTGCTGTACTTCTATTTCAGTGAATGTCTCGATGATGTCGCCAACCTGAATATCGTTGAAGTTAACCAGACTGATACCGCACTCAAGACCTGTTGCAACTTCTTTTGCATCGTCCTTGAAGCGTTTCAGGGCATCAATATTTGCAGTGTGTATAACGATACCGTCGCGAACAACACGAGCCTTATCCTTGTTGTGTACTTTTCCTTCGATGACAAGACCACCAGCAACTGTTCCCACCTTGCTGATCTTGAATACCTGCTTAACTTCAATCTCGCCAGTAACGATTTCCTTCTTCACCTTGTCGAGCATACCCTCCATTGTTGACTTCACTTCGTCGATGGCGTCATAAATAATAGAATATGTATTTATTTCTACGCCTTCGCGCTCAGCCAGTCTGCGGGCCTCGCCTGAAGGACGAACCTGGAAACCAACGATGATTGCCTTCGAAGCACTTGCCAGCATCACATCGTTCTCTGAAATCTGACCTACAGCCTTGCTGATGACGTTGACCTGAACTTTCTCTGTTGACAGCTTGATGAATGAGTCGCTGAGAGCCTCAATACTTCCGTCGGTATCACCCTTGACGATGATATTAAGCTCGTGGAACTCACCAAGTGCAATACGATGAGAAATGTCGTCAAGTCCGAGAGTCTTAGTTGTACGCAACGACTGTTCGCGTTGCAGTTGCAGACGCTTGTTAGCAATTTCGCGGGCTTCCTGCTCTGTATCGAGAACGTGGAAAGAGTCACCTGCTGTAGGCGCACCGTTCAGACCTAAGATTATTGCAGGCTCTGCAGGGCGGGCTTCCTGTATTCTCTGGTTACGCTCGTTAAACATAGCCTTGATGCGTCCCCATGATGTTCCTGCTATGATGTTGTCGCCAACCTTCAGTGTTCCGTTAGACACCAATACGGTAGAGACATATCCACGACCCTTGTCGAGCGACGACTCAATGATTGAACCTGTAGCCTTTCTGTTAGGATTAGCCTTCAGTTCGAGCATCTCTGCCTCAAGAAGCACCTTCTCAAGCAGGTCTTGCACTCCAACGCCCTTCTTTGCAGAGATTTCCTGACACTGATACTTACCGCCCCAGTCTTCAACGAGGAGGTTCATATTAGCCAGGTCTTCGCGAATCTTGTCTGGGTTAGCACCCTGCTTGTCAATCTTGTTTATAGCGAATACCATAGGAACATTGGCAGCCTGTGCGTGTGCAATAGCCTCCTTCGTTGTAGGCATGACGCTGTCGTCGGCTGCAACAATGATAATTGCAATATCGGTTACCTGAGCACCGCGAGCACGCATGGCGGTAAACGCCTCGTGACCAGGAGTGTCGAGGAATGTTATTCTTCTTCCGTCTTCAAGCTGAACGTTGTAAGCACCGATGTGCTGAGTAATACCTCCAGCCTCTCCGGCAATGACATTAGTCTTGCGGATGTAGTCGAGCAGAGAAGTCTTACCATGGTCTACGTGTCCCATCACGGTAACGATAGGAGAACGAGAAACGAGATCGTTTTCGTCGTCGGCCTCCTCTGTTATTGCTTCTTGCACTTCTGCACTTACATATTCTGTTGTAAATCCGAACTCGTCGGCAACAAGGTTGATTGTCTCTGCATCAAGACGCTGGTTGATAGAAACCATTATACCAACGCTCATACAAGTACCGATTACTTGATTAACGCCAACATTCATCATGGTGGCAAGTTCGCTTACGGTAACAAACTCTGTCAGTTTCAGCACCTTGCTTTCTGCATTGCGCTCTGCACGTTCCTCCTGCAAGCGCTCTTGTGCAGCCTCGCGCTTCTCCTTACGATATTTTGCGCCTTTCTTGTTCTGACCTTTGCTTGTCAGTCGGGCAAGTGTTTCTTTTACCTGGCGTGCAACATCCTCTTCATTCACCTCAAGCGGTTTCTTGTTGCGCTTGCGGTTTTTCTTCTTGCTGCTCTTCGAGCCGCCTTGCTGTTGCTGCTGGTTGCCATTGCCTGCATTAGACTGCTGGTTGGCAGCTGCATTGATGTCGACGCGAACCTTGTTGATGCGTTCACGCTTTTTCTTCTCGCTGCGCTGCTGCTGTGCCTTCTCCTCGCGTTCCTTCTTGCGCTCTTCCTTAGACTTCTTCTTTGGTCGGGTGCTCTGGTTTAGCGAGTCGAGGTCAATCTTGCCCAGCACGTTAACCTTAGGAGTAAGCTTCTGGGCACTATCCAGAGTGAACACTTTCTTTTCCTCCTTAGCAGGTTCTTCCTTTTTCTCCTCCTTCTTCTGTTCGGGCTGTGGCTTTGGTTCAGCCTTCTTTGGCTCTGCCTGTGGCTTAGCCTTTTCGGCAGTAGCAGGTTTCTTCTCTGCAGGTTCTGCCTTAGGAGCAGTTTCCTTATTAGGAGCAGGCTGTCTGTTTACTTTTTCTTCAGCAACCTTTACTTCTTCTTTCTTCTTTGCCTCTGCCTTCTCAACAGGTTTCTCAGCGCCGACGGCAGCAGCAACTGTCTGTTGTTTCACTTCAGCCTTAGCCTTTACTTCCTCTTTCTTTTCTGCGGCAGCCTTAGCTTTCTCGGCAGGTTTCTTGCCTAAACTGTCAAGGTCAATCTTGCCCAGAGTCTTAAACTGCTGTCGGTTGTTTCCCAACAGAGTCTCGGCCTTGTGGTCGGCATTTTTCTGATTAACCTTTTTCTCCTTAGGTTTCTTGGCAAAAAGTTTCTCAGCCTGTGAGCGCATCTCCTTGTCGCTCTTGAATGCTTCAACGAGGGCCTTGTATTGTTCGTCGTTAAGCTTGAAGCTGAGGTCGCTCTTCACCTCACCCAGATCATTTCTTTTTTCAAGGAATTCAACTGCCGTCTGAAGTCCTATGTTTAGTTCTCTTAATGCTTTATTTAATCTTACGCTCATATAATGGTGCGCTTTCTTTTTTTATGTTTTTTGTTGTGTTGTGCCAGCTTGTTTTTATTCAAACTCAGCTCTTAATACGTTCAGAAGGTTGTCAACTGTTTCCTCTTCGAGGTCAGCTTTCTCAACAAGCATCTCTCTTGGTGCATTGAGCACTGCCTTAGCGGTATCGAGACCGATACCCTTGATGGCATCAATAATCCACTGGTCGATTTCGTCGGCAAACTCTTCGAGATAGATATCTTCCTCAGCTTCGTTTTCTTCAATCTCACGGAATACGTCAATAGTATATTCTGTAAGCATAGAAGCCAGCTTGATGTTGAGTCCGCCACGACCTATGGCAAGGCTCACCTCCTCTGGCTTGAGGAATACCTCTGCCTTGCGGCTCTCCTCGTCAATGCTGATGCTCGACACCTTAGCAGGCGACAGGGCACGCTGAATGAAGAGCTTAGTGTTGGCTGTATAGTTGATGACATCAATGTTTTCGTTGCAAAGTTCGCGCACGATGCCGTGAACGCGGCTTCCCTTCACACCTACGCATGCTCCTACAGGGTCGATGCGCTCGTCGTAGCTTTCAACAGCAATCTTGGCTCTCTCGCCAGGCATGCGTGCAATCTTCTTAATGGAGATAAGTCCGTCGTTGATTTCTGGAACTTCTGCCTCAAGCAGACGCTCTAAGAAGACAGGACTTGTGCGCGAAAGAATAATCTTCGGATTGTTGTTCTCGTTGTCAACGCGCAGGATGATAGCCCTTACTGTCTCACCCTTGCGATACTGGTCGGATGGAATCTGCTCTGCCTTTGGCAGTATCAGTTCGTTGCCCTCGTCGTCAACAAGCAGCACTTCGCGCTTCCATGTCTGATAAACCTCGCCTGCAACAATCTGACCGACTCTGTCCTTATACTTATTATATAATGAGTCGTGCTCCAGTTCGAGTATCTTCGAAGCAAGAGTCTGGCGCAGGTTGAGTATAGCGCGTCTGCCAAACTTTGCAAAGTCTACGCGCTCCGACACCTCTTCGCCCTCTTCATAGTCGGGTTCTATCTTCTGAGCCTCGCTGAGTGCTATCTGCTTGTTTTCGTCCTGCACCTCTCCGTCCGCCACAACTATACGGTTGCGATAGATTTCGAAGTCACCTTTGTCTGGGTTTACAATCACGTCGAAGTTTTCATCGCTGCCAAAGATTTTTGCGATGACATTGCGGAAACTTTCTTCTAACACACTAACCAATGTCGTGCGGTCGATGTTCTTTGTTTCTTTAAAATCCTTGAACGTCTCGATCATGTTCGGCATTGCCGAGTCGGTCTTTTTTGTTGCCATTGTCTTTATTTAATTTTTTATTTTAATTCTTATCTTTACATCATAGTTCCTTCATCTTCTCTGCTTGCATAGCCTTCTGGCGATAACTGCATCTTCTTCGGGCGAAACTACCTTGAGGTCTTTAGGCATTACAACCTACTACTGACGATTTCCTCTTTTCCAGTCTTTCTTCTCCTTGACTTGGCAGAAGAGTCGGGAAACTATGGTTCGCTAACTCTGTCTCTTGTGTTCAGCAAATCCTTTTTACTTGAAACTAATCAGATACTTAGTATATTTCACGCTGTCCATGTCAAACTCCTTGTCAACCTCAACCGTTACGGGGCGTTTCTTGCCCTCTACACGCTGTTTCTCTTCGGTTGTAACAACAAATTTGCATCCGTCTACGCTCTTCAGCGTTCCTTTAGTCTTCTGTCCGTCGGCTGAAAGCACCTCAACTGGCTTGCCGATATGGTTGACATACTGCTGGGCAACCTTGAAGGGCTGACCTATTCCTGCCGAGCCTACCTCAAGTTCATAGTCCTCATCATCGCGATTGAGATTGCCCTCAATAAATCGGCTCAGGTCTACACAGTCTTCTATCCACACTCCGTCGGCATGGTCTATCTCCACCGTGATGCGGTTGTCTGTGCTAACTACTACGTCTACAAGGAAATACTCTTTTCCTTCGAGCCATTGGTCTACTAAGTCTTTTACAATATTCTTATCTATCATAATGCTTTTGAAAGTTCTTTTGCGGATGTCTGATTCGAGTTGTCTCAGTTTGGTTTATAACAAAAATAAATCTATAATATATAATAAAATGAGGAGCTCTTGTGAGCCCCTCATTCCACTGAACGCTGCAAAGATACGAAAAAAAACTTATCCCGCAAATATTTTCTTTGTTTTTTTCGAGTTTTCCACTTTTTCTGACTGATAAACAGCTGTTCTTGATTAAGGATTAAAGAATAATGACAAGCTTAATATATCGCATAATGCATAGTGAATAGCTGGGCAATTACCGTTCCCGTTAAGGTTAACGTTAAAGTTAAAGTTAAGGTTCTCGTTCCCGTTAAACAAAAATACTCAAATAAAGAGATTGCTCCCCTAAGTTTAGGGGAGCTGTCACAAAGTGACTGAGGAGTATGTCTACACGATGCAATGGCATCGTGGATGGTTAAAGAAGAAAGAATAAGAATTAAAGTTAAGGTTCTCGTTCCCGTTATAGTTAAACGAAAATACTCAAATAAAGAGATTGCTCCCCTAAGTTAGGGGAGCTGTCACGAAGTGACTGAGGAGTATGTCTCCACGATGCAATGGCATCGTGGATGATTAATGTCACACAGATGCCACAGATGTCTCAGATTTTTTAACGTTAAAGTTAACGTTCTCGTTCTCAATCTTCAATTCCCCCTCTAAGTTAGAGGGGGCAAGGGGGCGTATGTTATCGTTATCGTTCCCGTTAGATTAGTTCTCGTTCCCGTTAAAGTTAACGTGAGTTTGATATAACAAAAACATGTCTTTGGGTTTGCCTCTTCGAGGCAGAAATCGTACAAAATCTATTCAAAATCTTTCAAAATTCTATTTTTATTTGGAAGATTTGGGAGGATTTGTAGAAATTCTCGCGAAGCGAGTCCTTATACCGAACTGACGTTAACTTATAACAATTTGAAACTGAATTTTGGGAACTGCTACTTGCCGAGTGAAAAAACTGCAAAAAACGAGGGCGAGTTGGGTAAAAAATTGATTAACTAACCCCGCCCATAACTTAAAATTTTACGACCGAGAAAAAAGAAGTTGCAAAATATGCTAGTATTTGGCGCTTTCTTACTCTTTTTAGTAAGTCGTTCAATATCAAGACATTATACGTTTCGCCTCATAATACATAAGTGTTAAAAAAGTCAAAGGGCATCTTTCGCAGTGTGAAAGGGCACCTTTGGCACTGCAATATGCCACATATCGCACTGCGATATGCCACGTTTCGCATCGCGAAAGGACACCTTTCACTTTTTCATTCCTTATGTTCGTTTACATTGTTTAAGCCGATTGATTAACAATTAAACGCTTTTTAGCATTCAGCCTCGTGCCAATCGGAAAATCTTTCTCTAGAATTAAAATTCCGTTTGTCAAGATTTTTTACTTTTTTCGTCAAAAAATCGGGCTGATTTTGTAGCTTACAGATTGTAAGCAGGAATTGCTCTCCTAAGTTTAGGGGAGCTGTCACGAAGTGACTGAGGAGTGTGTTTACACGATGCAACGGCATCGTGGATGATTAATGTCACACAGATGCCACAGATGTCTCAGATTTTTTAACGTTAAAGTTAACGTTCTCGTTCTCAATCTTCAATTCCCCCTCTAAGTTAGAGGGGGCAAGGGGGCGTATGTTATCGTTAAAGTTCCCGTTCCCGTTAACGTTAAAGTTAAAGTTATCGTTCAAAAAGCAAAAAAATTACTACCTTTGCAGGCAGCTACTATTTCTTAATATAGGAACAAGGTATGGCAAACATTGAAAAACATGGCACAGGATATATATACGGACTGGCAGTGAGGCTTCTGCCCATGCTTCTCCCAGTCCTGCTTCTCGCTTCCTGCAACGGCAGGGGCGAGCATGGCGCACTTCTCGACAGGGCAGACTCCCTGCTCTCGGCTGGCAGCTATGATGAAGCACGCCGGCTGGCGGACAGCATCGGGACAGGACATCTGAGCCGCAGCGAGGAGATGCGCAGACTGTTGCTGCTTGCCGACATATCCAACCAGTGCTATGAGCCTCTTCCCTCCGACAGCATAATGCAGCAGGTAACCGACTACTACGATGCCTACGGGACACCCAACGAGCAGATGCGTGCATACTATCTGCGTGCTGCCCTGTATCGCGACATGAACAATCCAACAAAATCCTTGCAGATGCTTAATGCTGCCTCAGCCTTAGCCGACACAGCCGATACGGATTGCGACATTGTTTTGCTGAGCAAGATATGTTCCCAGAAAGCCAGCGTCTGCGAAGACCAGCTGATGGCAGACGAGGCCTTGCGGCATTGTGATGAGGCAAGTTACTATTCGCTAAAAGGCAATGACAGCATAAGGGCTGTAGACTGCTATTTCATGAAGTCACACATCTATCTTCTCCAAAACAAGACAGACGAGGCAAAAGCCGTGTGCGACAGCAGCATATCCTTCTACCTGCGCCACAACCTTACTGAGACGGCAGGCGGATGTGCTGGCGTGATGATAGATGCGATGGCAGAGCGCAACATGATTCCGCAGCTGCAGTATTATACAAGCCTATACAGGTACAAGTCAGGCTATTTCAACGAGTCGGACCCTTCAGATAGGGGAGCGCATTATTTCCGTCTTGGCAATTATTTCCTGTCCGTCAACGAGCCAGACTCTGCAATACTTGCCTTCAGGAGAAGCTATCACGACGACAGCAGCTCTTCATCGCTATATGAGAGGCAGGCAGCGTGTGCAGGTCTGGAGAAGGCATTTAAGCGTCTTAACCAGAAAGATTCGGTAATAAAATATGCAGACATGAAGTACCAGCTCTCCGACACATCCTATTCCCGCCTCGTTACCGAAGACATGCAGCGTCTGTCGGCTGCCTACCGATATGACACCTACAAGGACATGGCGCATAAGAGGGAAATCCAAGCCAAGAAATATCAGATATACCTCATGCTGGCACTATTCATTATAATAGGTGGAACTCTATTCTATACATGGAAGAGGAAACGCCAGCACCATAGACTCCTCTTGTTAGAGAACCAGTATCTTAACGCTCTAAAGGACTACAGACATGCAAATGAGGCATACGAGAAAATAAAGCACAGCGAAGACAGCATGAAGGAGGAAAAGGCAGAACTTATGTCGGAAATAAGAATACTTCAGGAACGTATCAGCAAGTATAAAGAGCAGCTTGCCCCCAATATAGCCAACCGCCAGAAAACAGACGTAATGCTGGCAAATGGAGATATAGTGGTGAAGTTTAGGAGCATTGCACGTCATGCCAAGACAATGCCGACATGCAGGGAATGGTCTGAACTCAGGGAATGGATTGAGATGCTGCTCCCGTCATTCTATTCAGCACTTCACCCTGACGGCACGAACATAAGGCAGGAGGAATATGACCTGTCAATACTTATCAGGCTCTCTTTCCGTCCTTCAGAGATAGCAAATCTCATGCAGACAACAGTATCAAACGTTTCTGCAAACAGGCGCAGACTATATACTAAGCTGAAAAAAGAACAAGGAAGTGCCAAGGATTTTGATGACTTAGTCAAAGGAATATACTAAGCACCGATAAATAAGTGGACAAAAATCCCCATTTCATCGAAGAACATCAGCCGATGAAATGGGACTTTTTTATTTTGTCAACTTTTGTCAACTTTTTCTCTTTACGCTGTTTTCCTTTTTACATACCTTTGCAATCATTAAACTATTAATTATAAAAAAATGAAAAACATTTTAACTACACTGCTATTTGTGTTAATGTCAATTACAATTGAAGCACAGAACACATCTTTATCATTTTCAGTATCTATATTTCCTGAAAAGATAGGTGTACCAGGTCCAAGAAGAACTCCTGTAGAACTTCATGCAACAATAGAAGACCACTCTCTTACATTCTATGGTGAGTTTTCTGGGTATACATTATCCATAATTAAAGATGATGAGGAAGTTTATTCTAGTACATTTACAACATTAAATCAGGTATTTGAAATTCCAGCTGATATAAATGGGCTAATTACTATTCAAGTCACCGATAATTCTTTTTTCAATTATGAAGCAGATATTATTATATAAAATTTAATATCTTCATCGGATATTTTGAGATATAATTTAATAGTCATTATCAATAAATTCAAAATCAAATTAGCATGAAAAGAATACTACTTTTAGCAAGCTGTCTGTTTTTAGCAATTGCATCTTACAGCCAGACAGACATCTATCCAACAGTAGGAAACGACAGCGTGCCCCCCTACTCCTACCG
>Ga0256405_10006530_pt1 | contig 18551 bp, 18 predicted proteins | sample RumenRJG_02DNA_FD_189096 | JGI IMG/M metagenome (GOLD analysis project Ga0256405, IMG submission 189096) | Bovine rumen microbial communities from Lethbridge, Alberta, Canada - RJG_02 | ecosystem: Host-associated > Mammals > Digestive system > Stomach > Rumen | place: Canada: Alberta... | reverse complement strand
TAGAAGATTTTGGTTAGAAGATTAAGGAGGACACGACTATGAAGAAGAATATTTTCAATATCAAGACTTTGGCCGCCCTGCTGATGGCAGGAGCCGCCTTCACCGCTTGCTCTAACGAAGATGATTTAATCAAGGAGCAACCAGTTAATCCCACACAGAAGTACATCATGACCGTCAATGCCACGAAGGGCGACGATGCTACGACCCGCGGACTCTCGCTCAGCGGCAAGACGCTCAGCGTGAAGTGGGCCGGAACAGACCAGGTGGCAGTGTTCCCTGAGGCATGGAGCAGAACTCCGCTTGGCACGCTGACCGCTGCTGCCAGCGAGACGGGTACCACTACGCTGTCGGGCGACCTGACGGGTTCGGTTGCTGGTGGCGACAACCTGCACCTGCTCTTCCCCCGCGCCGAATGGAGCTACACCGGCCAGAAGAGCATCCTGCTCAGCGACGAGAACTCTATCGAGAAGAAATACGACTATGCCCTGGCTGATGTGGAGGTTGCAGAGATTGACGCCGAAAAGATAACGACGACGGCGAATGCCAATTTAGCCAGCCAGCAGGCCATCGTGAAGTTCATACTGAAGAACAATGACGGCAGCGCAGACCTTGCAGCCGATAAGCTGACGATTAGTGCAGCCAGCAACAAGCTCGTCACCAACAAGAGTTATCGTGGCGCAGGCGAAAAGACTTATTACTTTGGTGACGGATACTACACGGTTGACGGCGGTTCCGGGGGCTTCAGTGGAGAACAACACGGAAATTTGGTTGACAACAATCTGGGCAACAAGTGGTGCCAGGATAAACCTAGCGGTAACTGGTATATTGAGTTTCATACCGCTTCGGCCATTCAGGTAGATGGCTATATGCTCCGAACAGGTGGAGATACCTGGCCTGAAACCGGTCGCAATCCCCAAAGCTGGGTCTTGTACGGAAAGAAGAATAGCGGAGAAAGTTGGAGCGTGATTGACACAAAGACCGATAACTACGATATGCCAAATGCAAGCAATGCGGAGCAGGATTTTGACGCCGACGCTCCCGGCCAGTACCAGTACTTCCGCCTTGAGATTAGTGCGATTAGAGGTGGCAACTGCATGCAGATGTCCGAAATGCGGCTATTCAGCTATGAGCGCTTTGAGATGGGAACGACTTACGGCAACATCACTGTAACGCCCGACGCTGCTGCCAGCGAGCTCACCGTAGCCCTGCGCAACGAGAACGCCAGTGCCGACACCTATACCCTCACTGCCACAGTCGGAACAAGCACCTATACCTTCGAGAAGAGTGGCGTCACCTTCGAGAACGGCAAGTACTACAGCATCACGGTGAAGATGCAGCCGAAGAAGGTTTCTTACATTACGCTGAACAAGTCGTCCATCAACCTGACTATCGGTTCCTCGCAAACCCTTTCTGTCAGCAGCGTAGCGCCCGCCGATGCCGTTGATAAGTCCGTAACCTGGAGCAGCAGCGCTACCGGTGTAGCCACCGTGGATCCCTCTACCGGCGAAGTCAACGCAGTTGCTGAAGGCACAGCCACCATCACCGCTACCGCCAACGATGGCAGCGGCACAACGGCCACCTGCACGGTGAAGGTCTATCCGGAAGGTACGGTCATCTGGGATCAGAGCAACATCAGTGACCTTTATGTCTCGGGCACTTATGCATCCTATACGAAGGAGGGCATCAAGCTGAGTGCTAATGCCGACGAAATTTTTGCCAACTGGACTGGTTCCGGAGATTATGGTGGCATCAGCTTCGACGCGATGAAATCCGGCGGCTTTACCTTTACGGCACCGACCGGCAAGCAATTCACAAAGATTGAGATGACGCTCAGAGGCCCTGCTGGATGGGATTATTGTGAAAGTCTTGGCACTGGATGGTCGTATAGTGGAGATCCTGAGACAGGATTTAAAGTTACCTGGACGGGCACTGCCGCCTCGGTAGGCCTGCTGACAGGCGCTGATTATTTCCACGGCGAGTATGTGAAAAGCATCGTATTCTTGCTGAATTAACGCTGCGCCCACAGGGGGATCACGGGTCGGTTCTCTCTTCGAGAGTGTGGCGTTGCAATCTCTGACCGAGGTCAGAGTGTGGCTTCGCAATCTAGATGATCCACGGTTACAGCCCCTCTGATAGAAGAGAAATGTATAAATCGGGGAGCCTTCGGGCTCCCTTTTTTTTGTCGGCAGGACTTAGGTCGTTGGGCGGTTGTATTAAAATATTATAAAATGTAGGAGGATTTTGTACGATATGTGGTTTTTTTTTGCTTGTGATCAGGGGACTGTCCTAGGGTGTTAAGTTAACTATTCATTTTTCGTATACATTTTAAGGCATAAGATGTATGCGCACCCTTTAGGATAATGAGGTTTGTCTTTGTTAACAACAGCAATTTTACTTATATAACACAAATGTTAAAAATGAGCATCGCATTTATTTGTATATATCTGTATGACAACAAGATGCGAGTAATTTCTACTGTTAAATATGGATACGAATACATATGATTAACTTAACACCCTAGGTCTGTCCCCGTGTGCTACAGAGTCAGGATCCAGGCGGTGTCAGCAGTGTGGGGTATGTGGAGGTAGCGGGGCATGAGAGTGGGGTTGTTTTTGCTATTTGTTATGAGAGATGTCGTCATCCAGCTGAGGCAGGATGACGGCCACGTCGATGTCGCTCCACTTGTTGGCAGTGCCCTTGGAGTAGGACCCGTACATCATCACCTTGGCCCTGCCGCCGAAACGTGGCGAGATTATGCGTTTGTATTCTCTGACGAGCCGGAGGGCTTCATTGCGAGAAAGCACTTTTTCTTCTCTTGTCATACTTTAATCGGTCTGGCCATAATAAATACGTATTTATGTGAAATTTCGTGCGCAAAGTTACAAAAAAAATTCAAAAAAAAGCATTTTGGGAGAATATTAACACGATTTTGGGCACAAATGAATCATGGGGACAGGTGGTTTGAAGTGAATTCAACGAATTCATTCAAAAACCTGTCCCCATGATCTTTAGCTGGGTCAAAGCATTCCGTTCACCCTCAGCCAGTGCTTGCCCTTCGGCGTAAGGCAATAGAGCAGAAAGATAATGCACGGAATGCCAATCAATGCTGACATAATGTAAACTCCCATAGTCAATTTCCTTTCTTTTTATTTGTTAATACTAATCCTACTACTAATGTCACAAATGCCAGAATTGCACTGATGATGTAAAGTACGAACTGGTCGTACATGTCTTTAAATGTGGAGGCAATTATCACACCCGTCACCACATACTTGGAAATGTCGATAAGGTACCTACCGAGGTTTTCCTTCCATGTACCGCTGTCTTCCGGCTTCGGTGGCTCTGCCGACGGCTCCAGTTGTTTGTTTATCTGGGGTCTCTGCGGCTTGGATTTCTCGCGTCTCGTTGTCATAATCTAAGCGATGTTTCGTTTCGACGGTGCAAATATACAACAATTTCCCGACATTCCTGCGGTTTCTGCGGATTTTTTAATGCGGCGGAGCGTGAGAGGATGAAAAAGAAAAGGCGGGCGAAAGTGTTGCATTTTGATTCCCGAGCAAGCTCGCCTACCCTGGATCATGGGTTGTTTGAAGTGAATTCAACGAATTCATTCAAAAACCTGTCCCCATGATCTCGGTCTAAATAAAAAACGTCATTTGAAATCAACGTAAGGTTCCAGGCGCTCTATGGCTTCGGGCGTGAAGTCGCGATCGAGACGCAGCTGCTGCAGATTTTCCAACTTACCATAGAGACGGCGGTAGTCGACAATGGCACGGGCCTGATAGAAATTGACATAAGGATGGCGCTTCAGTTCGTTGATGCCCATGCTGTTGAGGTGCAGACAGCGCTTGGGCTGAGTGGAGTCGGGAATGATGAAGAAGGCGACGGCCGTCTCCGGGAAATCTTCTATTTCCAAGAGTTGCTGAACTTTGTAAAAACCACCGAGCCGACGGCGGTATTCCACAATCTTCCGCGCGAAATGGGAACCGATGCCGGGCACCTTTCGCAGGACGGTCGTGTCGGCAACGTTCAGCACGACGCGCTCTTCGGGCAGCAGTTTGATGGGATAGCGCACGGTGTCGCGCTCTTCTATCGGTTCGTAGGCATAGAAATACCTTTCTGCCGGCAAGTTCTCTTCGACGATTTGTATGTAAGGCTCTAAGCGGCGATACTGCTTCAGCGTGAGACCATAAAGACGGGCAAAGTCGCGCGGCTTCCTATAGACGCCACCTGCCGCACGGTATCGGTAGATGTTGCGCACCTGCCACGGCTGCAGACCGAGGCGCAGAAGCTGGGTGCTGTCGGCTGTGTTGGGGTCGAAGGGGAAGAGTTCCGGCTGTCGTGACTCGGCTTGTTTGTAATAGTGCGACCGGCGGGACTTGTCGTACTTCTTGACTGACACTTCCTTGAGCGGCATCGTCTTCTGTCTGCTGTCAGTGAAATAGATGACACCCAGGGCTACTGCCACAAGACAAAGCAGGAAAATAATGGTGCGGCGGTCGGATTTTGTCAGATAGAAAAATTTCATATAACGCCAAACTGGTGGAGGAATATGAGCAGGATGCACAACGGTACAACGTAACGCACACCGAAGCGCCAGACGGGGAACAACGACTCGCTGACAATGCCCTGGTTGGTAAACTCGTCGCGGACGACATTCCGAGAGACGACCCAGCCTACCATGAGGCTCGTCAACAAGGCACCGGCGGGCAGCATCACCTGTGCCGTCAGGAAGTCGCAGAAGTCCATCAGCGGCATACCGAAAAGACGGAGACTGTCGACAGCACCGACGCTGAGTGAACAGAACACACAGATGACACTGCACGCAATGGTCAGTATCCACGCGGCACTTTGGCGCTTCATCTTCAGCTCTTCATGGAAGAAGGCGGTACCTATCTCGTGCATCGAAATGGTAGACGTCAGGGCGGCAAAGACGAGTAAGGCGTAGAACAGGATGCTGATGACATAGCCTACGGTGGGCATCGTGGCAAAAGCCTGCTGGAAGACGTTTGGCAGAGTGATGAAGATGAGCGACGGACCGGAGTCGGGGTTGACGCCAACGGAGAACGCCGCAGGGAAAATCATGAGACCGGCAAGGATGGCGATGACGGTGTCGAGCAGGGCTATCTGCGTGGCCGACCGCAGGAGGTTCGTGTGGCGGCTGAAGTAGCTGGCATAGGTGCAGAGGCAGGCCGTGCCGAGGGAGAGTGAGAAGAAGGCCTGCCCAAGGGCTTCGAGCAGTACGCTATGGGTTACCTTCGAGAAATCTGGCGACAGCAGGAAACGGACACCTTCGATAGCTCCGGGCAACAGGCACGACGCCACGACAATGACCACCAGCAGTACCAGCAGCAACGGCATCAGGATTTTCGATGCCCGCTCAATGCCATGTCGTACGCCGCGGACGACAATCAGATGGGTGATGAGCACGAAGATGACACCCCATAGACAGGGCTTCAACGGGTCGCTTGAGAATGTCTGGAAATACTGGCTGACATATTCGGTATCGCCGGTAAGCTGACCGCCAACCGATGCAAAGAGATATTGCAGACACCAGCCGGCCACAACAGCATAGAAGCCCAAGATGATGGTCGACGTAAAGATGCCCAGCAGACCCACGCCCCGCCAGAGCTTGCCTCCCATCTTGCCATAGGCACGGTAGGCATTTGCCTGAGCGTGACGGCCGATGATGAACTCGCTCACCATCCCCGGAATGCCTAACAGCAAGATGCAGCCTAAATAAAGGATGATAAACGCCGCACCGCCGTTCTGCCCCGTCATGAACGGGAAGCGCCAGACATTGCCGAGACCAACGGCGGAGCCTGCCGTTGCCAGGATAACACCCAGCTTACTGCCGAAATTGCCACGATCTGCACTCATATCAGTTCGAATTGATGAAGGAAGATGAACAGAATACACACAGGACAGACGTACTTCACCAGGAACAAGAAGGCATGGAAGTAGTGACCGCGAAGCGTACCCCAGTTGGTGAACTCGTCGCGCACTATCTTATGGGGAACAAACCAGCCTATGAAGATGCAAGTCAGGAAGCCGACAATAGGCAGGAATATCTGACCTGTGATAAAGTCGAACCAGTCGAAGAGCGAACGGCCGAAGAATACCAAACTATGGCCGACGGCTCCCAGCGACAATGAGCAGAAGACGCCCACAATACACGTGGAAACGGTAACGAGAATTGCCGCACGCTTGCGGGTGATGCTCAGCTCTTCATGCAAAAAAGCCGTCGACACCTCATGCAGCGACATCAGCGACGTCAGTGCTGCCAGCGACAACAGCAGAAAGAAGAGCAACGCGATGATATAGCCAACGATAGGCAACTGGGCAAAAGCCTGTTGGAAGACGTTGGGCAGGGTGATAAAGATGAGCGAGGGGCCGGAGTCGGGGTTGACGCCGACGGAAAATGCTGCCGGGAAAATCATAAGTCCGGCAAGGATGGCCACGCAGGAGTCGATGACGCCTATCTGTACTGCCGACTTCGTTAGATCGGTCTGCCGTGAGAAGTAGCTGGCATAGGTACAGATGCATCCCATAGCGATGGAGAGTGAATAGAACGACTGTCCTAAGGCTGCCAGGAAGACGTCGCTGTTGATGGCAGAGAAGTCGGGGTAGAAGAGGAACTCTATGCCCTTGTCGGCTCCTGGCAACAGGCACGACGCAGCAACGATGACGAACAGCAGCAAGAAGAGCGCCGGCATCAGCAGTTTCGACACCCTCTCAATACCGTCACGCACGCCATGCTCTATAATTAAATAGGTAATACCAAGAATGATGACCGTCCAGAATATCGGCTTCACGGGATCGCCCGAAAACTCGGCGAAATATTGTTGATAGTAGTCGGGAGGACCTTGCATCTGACCAATCAGCGATGCCCACACATACTGCAGGCACCAGCCGGCTACGACAGCATAGTAGCCCGTAATGAGGAATCCCGTGAGAACACCCATATAGCCGATGAATGCCCAAGGACGACCTTCGGCAATCTTCCTGAACGAACGGGCAGTGTTGGCCTGACCGTAACGGCCAATGATAAACTCGCTGACCATGCAGGGTATGCCTAAAAGCAATACGCAGGCTATATAAATAAGGATGAAAACGGCACCACCGTTCTCGCCAGCCATATAGGGAAAACGCCACACGTTTCCAAGTCCAACAGCGGAACCTGCCGTAGCTAAAACGACGCCCATCTTACTGCTAAAATTGGCTCTTTTTTCAGAACTGTTGTCACCAGCCCGAAGCCTTTTAAGTGCTCCCATTCCGTGATTCTTTAATTTTCGCTTGCAAAAATATAAAATATTTCTTACTTTTGCAGCAAAATTTCTTATAAAAATTCTGCTGATGCTCGAAATTGTTGGAAAACATATTCGGAAATATCCTTTTTCTGTCGCCTGCATTGTCGTGGTGTGGCTGTTGTCGCTCGTGCCGTTTTTTCCTGAAACGCCGCTTGACAACGTACGTTTTGTTGACAAATGGGTACACCTTGTTATGTATGGCGGTACGACGGTGGTTATCTGGTGGGAATACTGGCGGCAACACCGCAACCAGCCGTCCTGTAGCCGACGGCTCCTCCTCTGGGGCGTTCTGGCTCCCATCCTGATGGGCGGATTGCTGGAGTTGCTGCAGGCCTATGCCACTACCACCCGCAACGGCGACTGGTTAGACTTTGCCGCCAACAGTCTCGGTGTCATCATCGGCGCCGCCTGCTCTTATCCGCTCAAACACTTATGATTCGTTCAAAACTGCGTTAAACTTCCTAATTCTTTTTGCTTTCTCGATTTTTCTTCGTAACTTTGCACACTAAAATAATAATGTATGGAAATCAAAGTCGTAAATAAGGGGCATCAACCGCTGCCGACGTATGCCACGCCGCAGAGTGCCGGCATGGACTTGCGGGCGAATCTGGATGCTCCCGTCACCCTGCACCCCATGGAGCGACGGCTGATACCGACAGGGCTACACATCGCCCTGCCAGAGGGCTACGAGGCTCAGGTCAGGCCACGCAGCGGTCTGGCCTTGAAAAAGGGCATCACGGTACTTAACGCACCTGGAACGGTTGACGCTGACTACCGAGGCGAGGTTGGCGTGCTGCTCATCAACCTGTCGGCAGAAGACTTTGTGGTCAACGACGGTGAGCGCATTGCCCAGATGGTCATTGCCCGCCATGAGCAGGGAACGTTCCTGCAGGTTGACGTGCTCGACGAGACGGAGCGCGGCGAGGGCGGCTACGGACATACGGGAGTGAAGTAATTGACGGTAAAGTATAAGTAAGAAGAGAATATGATGAGGTGGTTCGTAGTGATGACGATACTTCTGACGACTCTGGGCTCCAATGCTCAGACAAAGACGGCTGCGTCGCTGACCTACGACACGTTTTTCCTCGAAGCCATCGTCCAGCGGCAGAAAGGCAACAACGATGCCGTCTTCGACCTGCTGCAGCACTGCATCAAGCTGAAGCCCGATGCTGCCGAAGCCTACTACTTCCTCGCACAGTACTACCTGCAACTGAAGAACGACAGCCTGGCTGGACAGAACTATCTGAAGGCCGCCGAACTGGAGCCCAACAACACCGTTTTCTTAGAGACCGTGGCACAATGGTATATCAACCAGCAGGATTTTGACAACGCCATCACGGCGTTAGAGCGCCTATACAACGAGGACAAAAGTCGCGACGACCTGTTGGAAATGCTCTGTGAACTGTATCAGCAGACCGAGAACTACCCGAAAGCCATCGAGACGCTGAACAGGATAGAAGCGGCGGAAGGGAAAAGCGAGCATCTGTCGTACCAGAAAAGCGAAATCTATACTAAGCAGGGGATGAAGCAAGCCGCCATTGCCGAGATGGAAGCACTGGCCCGCCAATACCCGAACGACCTGAACTATAAGGGGATGTATGCAGACAAACTGCTGCAAAACGATGAGGAACAGCAGGCACTACGCCTCTACAACGAAATACTGGCCGAGGAACCCGACAACATCCGTGCCCTGGTATCGCTCCGCAGCTACTATAGGGTACAGGGCGAGACCGAGATTGTAGACTCACTGACCGAACGAATCTTGCTCAACCCCTCTGCCACCACAGAGCAGCGCGTCTATATGATGCGACAGATGGTGGGCGAAAGCGAACGGGACGGCGGAGACAGCACGCAGGTGCTGGAGATGTTCCACAAACTGCTACAGCAGCCTCAGAAGGATGCAGACATTGCCTCCCTCTGTGCTGCCTATATGAGTCTGAAGGAAATGCCACGCGACACGATTGCCGCGATACTTCATACCATTTTGCGGATAGCTCCCGACAACGCCGGCGCCCGCCTGCAACTCGTCAGCTACGCCTGGGACGCCAAAGACCTCGACGAGGTGGTGAGCCTCTGCCAGGACGCACGGCAGTACAATCCCGAAGAGATGGCTTTCTACTACTACCAGGGAATGGCCTTCTACCAGAAAGACCAACGCGACAAGGCTCTGGAGGCTTTCCAAAACGGCATCAGCGTCATCACCCAAGAGAGCAATCCCGCCATCGTCAGCGATTTCTATGCCGTTATGGGCGACCTGTTCTACCAGAAAGGGCTGCCTCAGCAGGCTTTCGAGGCCTACGACTCCTGTCTGCAATGGAAGGACGACAACATCATGTGCATGAACAACTACGCTTACTACCTCAGCGAACTGGGACAGCAGTTGGATAAGGCAGAGCAGATGAGCTATAAGACCATCAAGGCGGCTCCCAAGAATGCCACATACCTGGACACCTATGCCTGGATCCTGTTTATGAAAGAGCGCTACGCCGAGGCAAAAATCTATATCGACCAAGCTCTCCAGAACGACTCCGACAGCAGTGCCGTCATCATCGAGCACGCTGGCGACATCTACGCCAAGGGGGGAAACGTCGAACGTGCGGTAGCGCTGTGGCAGCAGGCTCAAAAGATAGACCCTGACAACAAGATACTTAACAGAAAAATCAAACGCAGAAAATACATTAAGAAATGAAAAAGTCAAGTTTACTGAAAGTCGCCATTTTAGCATGGCCGCTGGTTCTTGCATCGTGCAGCTCCAAGAAGAACGCTGTTATTGAGAACAAGACTGTGGAGGTGAAGACCGATCAGGCGCAGTTTCTTAATAAGGTGAAAGACAACACACAGAAGACGAAGTTCATCACATCGAAGGTGAGATTTTCCGTTGAAGTGGGTAACCAAGACATCTCCCTCACCGGATCGCTGAAGATGAAACGCGACGACGTCATCCGTATGCAGCTGATGGCTTTCGGATTCGTCGAGGCCGCACGCCTGGAGTTCACCAAGGACTACGTCCTCATCATGGACCGTATCAACAAGCAGTATCTGAAGGCTCCGTATATGTCTATTGACTTCCTGCGCAACAGCGGTCTGAACTTCTACTCACTGCAGGCACTGTTCTGGAACGAGCTCTTCCAGCCCAACCGCGCCAGTGTCGACAGGAATGACTTGAAGAACTACACCACCACAGAGTCGGGCGATGACATTGTCATCTCCCTTGAAGACACGAAGCTTGACTACAGTTGGTTAGCCAACAAGAATACCGGCCTCATCAAGATGGCCAACATCATGTATAAGGATCGTCTGAACGGCAACAGCCAGCTGAACTGGGACTACGTCAATTTCACAACATTGGAAAGCAACGGCAGCAAGTTCCCCGATGATATGTCCATCACACTGACGACCCAGAAGAAGGAGGTTAAGCTGAGAATAAAGCTCAACACCATCAAGAACGAGACAGAGTGGGAGACACGCACCGAAGTGTCCAACAAGTATCGTGAGGTGACCGTCGACGAGATTCTACAACGTTTCATGGCTCTGTAATCCGTGACAAAGAAACTATTCTGGCTGTTCACCGTCAGCTGTTGGCTGCTCAGCAGCACTGTTGTGCCTGCACAGACTCGCAAGTCTGCGCAAAAGAAGGCGCGTACCACGCAGACAACAAAGAAGAAGAAGCCTGCCACCAATGGCAAAAAGACAAAAGCCAGAAGTCAGCAGTCTACGGTAAAAGGACTTCAGACCCAGCGCCAGCAGTTGCAGCGCCAGATTCAGGAACAAGAGCGTAAGCTTCAGGCCAACCGCCAGAACGTCAAGAAACGCCTTGAAAACCTGCAGATAATCAATACCGAGATTGCCGACAAGCGCCGCACCATCGATACCATCCGCCATGACATCGGCGTGCTGGATGGTAACATCAACACGTTGAACATTCAGGTTGAGGTGCTTGACAAAAGACTGAATGAGCGCAAGCAGAACTATATGAAATCGATGCGCTACATGCACCGAAACCGTTCATTGCAGAACCAGCTGATGTTTATCTTCTCTGCCAAGAACTTCACGCAGATGTACCGCCGTCTGCGTTTTATGCGTGAATATGCGCAATACCAGAAAGCGCAAGGCGAGGCTGTAATGGCGATACAGAACGACATCAAGCAGGCCCAGGAGGAACTGACGGCCCACAAGCGCCAGAAAGACAACCTCCTGAACAGGGGCGAGCAGGAACGCAGGAACTTAGAGGGCAAGCAGGCAGAACAACAGCAGGTGGTCAACTCCCTGCAAAAAGAGCAGAAGACCATTGAAAGCCTCATCACCCAACAGCGCAAGAAAGACCAGGCCCTGAACGCCCAGATAGAAAAGCTTATCGCCGAGGAGATAGCCCGAGCCAAAGCCCGCGCCGAGGCAGAAGCCCGCGCCGAGGCCAAGCGCAAGGCTGCAGAGGCTGCCGCTAAGAAGCGTGCCGAGGAGCTGGCACGTAAGAAAGCCGCCGCCCAGGCTGCCGCTCGCGAGAATGCCCGTCGCATCGCTGAGGCCAAGGCACGCGAGGAGCAGGCGAAGAAGCAGGCTCTTGCCGCTGCCCGTAAGAGTGCCGCCGAGAAGGCTGCCGCCGAAGCTGCTGCCCGTGAGGCAGAGAACGCGCGCCGCGAAGCCGAGCGTAAGGCCTCTGAAGAGGCTCAGGCTCACGAGCGTGAGGTTGCCGAAGTGAGGAAAAAAGAAGAAGTGGAGCGCAGGTCGTTCACCATATCGTCTGAGGACAGTCGTCTGAGCGGTAACTTCGAGAGCAACCGCGGCCGTCTTCCCATGCCTATCACTGGCGGCTATCGCATCGTGAGCGGCTTCGGACAGAACGCCGTAGAAGGTCTGAAGGGCGTACAGCTCGACAACAAAGGCATCAACCTCAAGGGACAGCCCGGCGCCATGGCCCGCAGCGTCTTCAGCGGCGAGGTCTGTGCCGTCTTTAACATCGGTGGTGTGATGGGTGTCATGGTGCGCCACGGCAGCTATATCTCCGTCTACTCCAACCTCTCCAGCGTCAGTGTCCACCGCGGACAGCAGGTCAGTGCCCGTCAGACATTAGGTGCCATCAATGCCGACGGCGTTCTCCATTTCCAGCTCCGCAAGGGAGCAGCCCCGCAGAATCCCGCCCGTTGGCTGGGTCGCTGACACTACAACTCCAGTCCCGTTAGCAGGGCGACATAGGTTCCTATGGCCTGCCTAATCTCCGAAAGGCATATAAACTCGTCGGCAGAGTGGCTACGGCTTGACTGGCCGGGGCCGAGTTTCAGCGAGGCGAACGGCATCAGTGCCTGGTCGCTGAGCGTGGGCGACCCGAAAGGCGTCATTCCCATCTGCAAGCAGCGCTTCACCAAGGGGTGCTCATGGCTGATACCCGAGGAGTGCAGGCGGAAGGAGCGGGCCTTCAGCTCGCATTTCTGCATGTGTTTGCGCAGAAATTCAAAAACAAACTCATTCTGATAGAACTCGTTCGTGCGCACATCAATAATAAAGTGCAACAGGTCGGGGACGACGTTGTGCTGGGTGCCGCTCTCGACGACGGTGACGGTCATCTTCGTGGGACCTAACAGCGGGCTCTCCTTGCGGAAACGATAGTCGCGCAACCACACCAGGTCGTCCAACGCCTCGTAGATGGCGTTCACACCCTCGTTACGGGCAGCATGCCCCGACTTGCCGTGCGCATAGCCGTCGATGACCATCAGTCCCTTCTCGGCCGTGGCAGGCTGCATCCCCGTCGGTTCGCCGACAATGGCAACATCAATGGGCGGCAGCCGATGGAGTACGCGGCTGAAACCATCCTTGCCCGACACTTCTTCCTCGGCAGAGCATACCCACAGAATATTATAGGTACGTGGTGCGTGCAACATGATACGGTAGGCCTGCAGCGTGGCAACAAGTCCTCCGCCGCAGTCGTTGGAGCCTAAGCCATACAGCCTGTCACCCTCGATGGCCGGTTCAAAGGGGTTACGCGTCCATGTCGCCACGGGCTTTACCGTGTCGATATGGGCATTGAGCATCACGGTCGGCCGGTTGTCGTCCCAGTCCTGACAGCCCACCCACAGGTTGTTTCCTTCACGGCCGTAGGGCAGTCCCCAAGCTTCCAGATGTTGAGACATGACATCGGCAGCACGCGCTTCGTCGCGGCTGACGGACGGGGTGGCAATGAGCTGGCGGAGCAGCCCGATAGCGTCGTTTACGTATTGTTCCATAGTGCAAAGGTACGAAATAGTGGCAGAAAAACCAAAAATTCCGCCTTTTTGTTTTCCTATGTCCCACTTTTTGCGTACTTTTGCAGAAAATTTGGTATAGCTATGCAAAATCTCAGCCACCAGGCCATACTCATTCATGAGCAGGCAAAGACCTACGGCGACCGCGAAGCACTCATCTATAAGGACTTCGGCGGCTCGGAGTGGAAGTCAATGTCATGGAACCAGTTTTCTGACACGGTGAAGCGCGTGTCCAACGCGCTACTCAACCTTGGTGTGAAGGTACAAGAGAATCTGGGAATCTTCTCTCAGAACTCCGTTCAGTACCTCTTCTGCGACTTTGGCGCATGGGCCATCCGTGCCGTTACAATCCCCTTCTACGCCACTTCGTCGGAACAGCAGATTCAGTTTATGCTGAACGACGCAAGCATACACATCCTCTTTGTGGGCGAACAGGAGCAGTATGACAAGGCACGCCGCGTTCAGGCCACCTGCAGCACCCTGGAGCGCATCGTCGTCTACGACCGGCAGGTGAAACTGGCCGACGGCGACACGACAGCCATGTATTTCGACGACTTCCTGAAGCTGGGCGACGGTCTTCCCCGCCAGTCTGAGGTGGACAACCTGTCGGCTCAGGCCAAGATGGAAGATATTGCAAATATCCTCTACACCAGCGGTACCACGGGCGACTCCAAAGGCGTCATCCTGACCTGCGGCCAATACCATGCAGCGATGGTTGCCAACGGCAAGTGCGTCCCCGTGACCGAGGACGACCGCGTGCTAAACTTCCTGCCTTTCACCCATATCTTCGAGAAGGGCTGGAAGATTCTGTGCCTCACCGTCGGTGCCCGTCTCATCGTCAACACCTACCCGCAGCAGGTGCAGCAGGCAATGAAGGAGACCCACCCCACGTGTATGTCATCCGTACCCCGTTTCTGGGAGAAGGTCTTTATGGGCGTTCAGGAGAAGATAGAGTCGAGCAACACCGTACAGCGCAAGATTTTCGAGCACGCCATAGAGGTGGGCCGCCGTCATAATATCGAATACCTCTCGAAAGGCCGCAAACCGCCCATTGCCCTGCATCTGGAGTACGAGATGCTGAACAAGACCATTTTCTCCTTGGTCCGCAAGGAGCTGGGACTGGAGAACGCACACTTCTTCCCCACGGCAGGCGCTACGGTGAACCCGAAGGTGGAAGAATTTGTCCATTCCATCGGTATCAACATGGTTGTAGGCTACGGCCTGACGGAGTCGCTGGCCACCGTCTCGTGCAACCACTTGGGCGACCCCTGGACGGTGGGTAGCGTAGGCATCCCCATCGAGGGCATCTCCATCCGCATCAGCGACGAGGGCGAGGTGCTGCTCAAGGGTCCCACCATCACCCGTGGCTACTATAACCGCGACGACCTGACGCGCCAGGCATTTACCGAGGACGGCTATTTCCGTACGGGCGACTCCGGCTATCTGGAGGGCGGCGAACTCTTCCTCAAGGAGCGCATCAAGGACCTTTTCAAGACGTCGAACGGCAAGTACATCGCCCCACAGATGATCGAGTCGAAGATACTCGTCGACAAGTACGTCGACCAGATAGCCATCATCGCCGACCAGCGCAAGTTCGTCTCGGCACTCATCATACCCGTCTATCCTCTGCTGGAAGAGTACGCCCGCGAGCACCACATCGCCTTCAACGGCCGTGAGGACCTCTGTCAGAACGAACAGATCCATGAGATGATGATGGAGCGCATCGACACGCTGCAGCAGCAGCTGGCCCACTACGAGCAGATTAAGCGCTTCACGCTGCTGCCCCATGCCTTCTCACTGGAACGTGGCGAACTGACGAATACACTGAAAATCAAGCGTCGCGTACTGAACGAGAACTACAAAAGCGAAATCGATAAGATGTACGAAGAATAATGATTACACAAGACCAACTGAAAGACGTGCTCGACAGGGCTGAAAAGCTGAAGCACTACTTGAGAATAGACGAGAAACAGATAGAATGGGAGGAGGAAGACCTGCGCACACAGGCTCCCGACTTCTGGGACGACCCGAAGCGGGCTGAGGCCCAGATGAAGAAAGTAAAGGCCATCAAGAAATGGATTGACGGTTACAACGATGTGCGGACGATGGCCGACGAACTGCAGCTGGCCTTCGACTTCTACAAGGAGGAGATGGTGACAGAGCAGGAGGTGGACGAGGCCTACGAAAAAGCCATCAAAGCCATCGAGGACTTGGAACTGATGAACATGCTGCGTCAGGAGGAAGACCCGATGGACGCCGTACTGAAGATTAACTCGGGTGCTGGCGGCACTGAAGCCCAGGACTGGGCACAGATGCTCATGCGAATGTACATGCGCTGGGCCGAAGCCCACGGCTATAAGGTGACCATCGCCAACATCTTAGACGGCGAGGATGCCGGCATCAAGAGCGTGACGATGCAGATAGAGGGAGGGGAATATGCCTACGGCTACCTGAAGAGCGAGAACGGCGTCCACCGTCTGGTACGCGTTTCGCCTTATAATGCCCAGGGCAAGCGTATGACGTCGTTTGCGTCGGTCTTCGTCACACCGCTGGTCGACGACACTATCGAGGTCTACGTCGACCCGGCCAAGCTGTCGTGGGACACGTTCCGCTCGTCAGGTGCTGGCGGTCAGAACGTCAACAAGGTGGAGTCGGGCGTCCGTCTGCGCTACTGGTACACCGACCCCGACACCGGCGAGGAAGAGGAAATCCTCATTGAGAACACCGAGACCCGCGACCAGCCCAAGAACAAGGAGCGCGCCATGGCCCTGCTCCGCTCACAGCTCTACGACCGCGCCATGAAGAAGCGCATGGAGGCGCAGGCGAAGATTGAGGCCGGCAAGAAGAAGATTGAGTGGGGGTCGCAGATACGCTCCTACGTCTTCGACGACAAGCGCGTCAAGGACCACCGCACCAACTTCGAGACCCGCGACGTAGAAGCCGTCATGAACGGCAAGCTCGACGGCTTCATCAAGGCTTACCTGATGGAGTTCGCTGCCGAAGAAGCGTAAAATCTGTCACCGCACCAATCGAGTGTTGTGCACTCGCAAATAACAATGAAGGGAAGCCTGCGGGCTTCCCTTCACCGTGTTTATCCGTTGTTGTTGTCATCGTCGCCGCCGTCGGGCTCGGGTTCGGGCTGCGGACGCTCGGCGTTACGCAGGCTCTCGGCCAGCGAGGTGTAGGCCAGTTCGCCGGCCTTGTTCAGCTCGGCACGGGTGAAGTCGCCGGTAGCCGTCACCGACAGGCGGATGTTCTTCACGTGCTTGCCCAGGTCGTAGGCCAGGTAGCTGTTGGCACCCTTCGACTCCACCTGACACTTGATGATGGCCAGGTTGTCGAGCTTCACGGGCTTGCCCTCGAGGGCCAGCTCACGGATGCACTTCACCATGTTCGTCAGGATGCCGATGATGAGTCCCGTCTCGTAGGGCGAGTTGTGGTCGTGCATGTGCTGTGCCAGCTTCTCGATGCTCATCGGCTTGTCGTTCTCCACGCGGCTGTAGATCATGCCGTAGCCCTTAGAGGTGGTCATGGTGTTGCGATACAAATTCAGTTTCAGTGACATAATGTTGTTCCTTTCTTTTTTTAATGGGTTAATACTTGTGTTTGTGACTTCAGCGCTTTTGTCGGGTGCAAAGGTACGGCGAAAACCGCACTCCCGCAAGCAAACCACGGGGGCTGGCGGAATCCTAAAGTTACAACATCCTGCCTGTCAGCGCATTACCGAGCCCTTGAAGAAATCTGTCGATATGCAGGTGAAGAAATCGCATCCCAATATTGTATGTTTCCTGTGAATGCTCTGCTAATGGAAAAACGGAATCCTCTCCGAATTGTTCAAAAAGAGTGGCAGCGGAAAGGAATTGACAAAGAAATTGTCAAAATTTAGATAGGTTAATTTTGGGGTTAACAGTTGTATTTGCCTTAAAATCAAGATATTAGAGCAGGTTAATTTTTAGGTTAACTTTTACTTCGTATTTCTCTTTTAATTTTCGCTTGGAATACCTACTTTTGCAGCAACAAAGAACACATTGTTCACAATTCTAAAATCAAAAAAAATGAAAAAGAGATTTTTAACAATCTTATTTGTGCTTTCAGTTACAAGTATTCTTTCAGTCAATGCAGATCCCATTATTCTGACTGGTGGTAGAGTAACGCCTTATACCACAGGTCCCGGACATGGTAAAGCACCTATCCGTCCCTGGACGATTGACTTGACAAACAACGTCATCACGATGGAGGCAACGCCGTGTGACTACACACTCAGTCTCTACGACGAGGACGAAGACGTCGTCTATTCTGTATTCGTGCCCGCAGGTACGACGCAGCTCGTACTGCCCACAACCCTCTCCGGCAGCTTCGAACTCCGCTTCGAGACCGAAACCTATTATTACTACGGATTTATTTACCTTTAAACAATTGTTGTTATGAAAAAGTATTTTATATCATTGCTAATGATGGCAGTTCCTGTCACAATAATGGCGCAGTTCCAAGTTCTTTCTGACGGTTCGGCCAAACTTATGCGCACACAATCGTCGAGCTATTCATATCTCGGCGTAGGCTCTTGTAACGATTGGCTAAGTCAGTATGGCTATAAAACAGTGATTCATGCAAACTGTCCTTCTACACTTTATGGAACTTATAAGTATGGTGTATATTCTGGTGCATCGGGCAACAATGGTTCCGGGCGTGCTATTGGCGTTCTTGGACAGGCTGGTTTTGCGACTAGTGGATGGAACTATGGCGTTATTGGTGGTATAAGCGATGATAATGTTAATGGTGCCGGCATCTTTGGTACAACCAACCATAATACTGGCGTATATGTCGGAGGGCGCTATGCCGGCTTTTTTGACGGCGATGCCTACGTCACTGGTACATTGACCTCTTACTCATTAGTAACTCCTTCAGATATTCGCCTTAAGGAGAATGTTGTCCAACTTAGCAGTGAGGAGGAATCCTGTGGAGAGACACTTGCAAGCGTTATGGATATGAACATCGTTAAATATAATTA
>Ga0256405_10006525_pt1 | contig 18561 bp, 22 predicted proteins | sample RumenRJG_02DNA_FD_189096 | JGI IMG/M metagenome (GOLD analysis project Ga0256405, IMG submission 189096) | Bovine rumen microbial communities from Lethbridge, Alberta, Canada - RJG_02 | ecosystem: Host-associated > Mammals > Digestive system > Stomach > Rumen | place: Canada: Alberta... | reverse complement strand
TACATCAGTTCCTTATACTGACGTAGCAAAATCTGGTGCTGACCACGATGCAATTGCAAGATCTCAACAAATCGGTTTGGTTTACGGTTATCCGGACGGAACATTCAGACCAAACGGTTCAATTTTAAGAGATGAAGCACAATCAGTTATATCTCACATTACAATTGACGGAACAGTTAACAATTCTATCGTTTCAAAATTCGCTGATGCTAACAAAATTCCTAACTGGGCAAAAAATGTTTATGCTAAAACATTGTCTTACGGAATTTATGTAAATCATCCGAACGAAAATGAATTAAGACCTACCGAAGATTTAACAAGAGCAGAAGCGGCAGTATTGTTATACAGATTAAGCAAAAAATTAGACCTTGTAAAATCTCAATACAAAGCAGAAACAATTTTAGGTACTGAACACTTAAATGTTTCTAAAAAAGCACCTTGCAACGAAGTTACAATTACTAACTTGAGAAATGTTGTTAAAGAAGGCAACATTTTAGAAATTGAATATACTGATAAATTCAAATCTAAATTAGCATCTGCAGGTGATACTGTTGTATTTACAAACCCACAAGATATCGTTACAGAAGAAGGAACATTATTGTTCCCTGCAGGTTCTAAATTCTACGGAACAGTTTTGAATATCCAAGATCCGCAATGGTTCAACAAAAACGCAAGAGTTTACACTCAAATTACTAAAGTCGTAACTCCGAACGGAAAAACAGTTGATATGAACGCTAAACCATTCTACAAAGATTATGCTTTGAAAGAAGGTCCTTGGATGACAGCAGGTAAAGTTGCATTATACACTGTTGGTGGTACAGCAGTTGGTACAGGCGCAGGTGTTGGTTTCTCATTCATTCCTAACCCTGACAAAGTTGGTACCGGTGTTGCAATTGGTACTCCTGTCGGTGCAGGTGTTGGTTTAATCACAGGTTTGGTAACTCCTGGTTTGAACTATGTTGCACACGAAGGTGAAGAAATTCAGGTTATCTTACTTGATGACGCAAGCATCTCTAAGTAATTTGATTTCTTAAAACATATAAAAAGAGGTTCTGATTATTCAGAGCCTCTTTTATTATATTAATAGAAGATTTTGTTATTGTTGGGTTTCACCCAACCTACCAACTGTTCGACTATCATTGGTTAAAGCATATCGACAAGTATCATAAGCGTGTTGTTTGATAGTTAGTAAATTTTTATCCATTATTTTTGCTTTCTGTTATTTCTTTTGCGTTATATTTATCCAATAATTTTTTATCGAATTTATTTAAAACTAATGTTGCTCCGGCTAAATATGCAAAACCAAATGCACATGCTGCCGCTATACCAGCTCCGAATTTTGCTAATTTAGAAGGTGCTTTTGAAATTTTAGATACTAATTTACTTCCGCCAATTGCAGAAAAACCACATACTAAAATCAAACTTCCTGATGTAATTGCTTGATTTATTGCGTGAGCTTTAGGGTATTTTGATACAAATTCATCTTTTTTATCATTTGGCACAATGAAAGTTCTATTTTGCTGATTATTATAATTAACAGAATACTTTGTATTATTCCCCTGAACATCAATTTGTTGTATTTTTATTGACATTTTACCCTCTTTACTTTCGCATGCTATATCATATTATAAAACCTGTAAAAATAAAATTTGCTATCTGCCATATAACTTGCTGACTACTTGCAAATCAAATTTGATTCATACCTGACACCTGATTCTTGACCGAGTTTTTTAAAAGTTTCAGCTACTCGTCTTGCTAAAGACGGTGCACATTTTTTATTAAACATTTTAATCCATTCTTCTGACGGGACATCACTATTAGTATTTTTAATACCTATTAGTCTTTTTGCAAAATTCTTTATAGCTAACGGCATTAATTTAAATTTTACTTCAAGTGCTGATAAAAGTTCGACTTTTTCCAGTTCTTTATATGTTCTTACACATTTTATTTGAGTAGATTTATGTGTCATATTTTCTCTTGGCAATCTTACGATTCTTGAATATCTCCCACTTGGGCATAATGCAATTTCTTCCTTACCGTTCCTAAACATCATACTTACGTAATCCACAGGTGATATTGGACCTTCAAGCAAGTGTCCATGCATAACTGAACATTCGTTTGGTAATTTTTGGGGAAATTTAACACCTTGAAAATCCCCATGAGCAACGGCTAATATTCTATTGTTTTTCCATGCAACACCAACTTCATGAGGTTCTTTTGCATAAAAACCTTTTTTAACCATATTTTTTGCATATTCTAATACTGCATCTCTTGATGCAAATTGAATAGTACCATCTTTCAAAACATATCCTAATTTTTTAGGATTTATTTTCCTAAGTTGTTCTGCGGTTAAAGGTTTTTGCATAAGAAGATTAATCATTATATATGACTCCATACATTTACTTATAATAAAACCCGTAATAATAAAATTTGCTATCTAAAAAACAGGAAGTGAAAAATCACTTCCTATTTTTCAAATTACCCCTACCCTGCCATTTCAATCCAACTGTCATCAGATATTAATTCGCCTGTCGGATTTCTTTTTACAATAGTGGTTTCTAATTTGCCGTTAGGGTATAGGTCTTGATAGTATTTAATTTGTCCGTTATCTTGCGTGAATGTTCTGCGTAATACCCTTTCAATATGTGAATAATTTTTGCCCTCATAAGGTACTTCTATATGCACCTTTCGTATTTTGTAATCGGTCAGTTTTTCGGGGTTAATTTCACCGCTTGTAATCATATTGTTTAGTTTTGAGCCGACAACACCCCAAACTCCGTCTTTGGGTACTCTGCGTGTTGGGAAGATTTTTTCAGATAAATATTTTAATGCCGCTTTACTGCTTTCTATACAACCTTTAGAATGTTCTGCATCCATTAAAGCCGTATAATAACTAATGCTACGCCCGAATGATACATTGTTGTTTGTCATTGGTTTTGATTTGTAATTTGAAATAGTGTTGTTGTTTTGGCACATTGAATTAATGCACCCAATAGAATTGATTAGCATAATAATGCTCCTTTCATAAATGTACTGATAGTAATAACAAAAACTCAAATTGTGTTGGTCGGCAACTTCGCCAATCAACACTAAATAAATCGTCTAAATCGTTTTGAGTAATATCTGTCCATTTATGTCCTTTGTTTTTCTTGATTTTATAATAACACGAGAAAAAATAAATTTGCTACTCTTGTAATAAAATTTTACAAGAGTAAAACAGGAAGTAAAAATTTTTCACTTCCTGTTTTGGTTAATTAATATATTACTTTTCTTCTTTTGGTGGAGGTGGAGGAGGGAAGATTCCTTTTTCCCCGCCTTTAAAGTCAGGACCAAACATTCCAAACGGTAGTCTTGGCGGATGATGTTTTGCAAAATTCTTACGCCCTTCCGCCTTCATTTTCTCAAGTTCTTGTTTTTGGTCTTTGGTTAAAATCTTTTCAAACTCTTTGCTGTTTGCTTTTCTGATTTCATGTGCTTTTTTGTCAAGTTCTCTCATTTGCTTGAACTTTTTGTCAATTTGTTCTTTTTTTGCATTTTCATCTAATTCTGATTTTTTGATTTGAGCAATTTCTTTTCTAAGTTCATTCCTTTTTCCCATAAGCGGTTTCATTTGTTTTGCGCCTTTTTGGTGAATTTTTTTTGCTTTTTCTTTTTGTTTTTCTGTCAGGTTAAGTCGTTTTTCAAAAGACTGTCTTTGTTTCAGGCATTGTTCTTTTGGCGGTTTTTGCGGTAACTTGTCGGGTGTTTCGTCTGCCATAACCGCTGATGCGCCAAAGGTCAGTACAGCCGTTAAAAACATAATCGGAAGTAGTTTTTTCATTGTTTTTCTCCTTATATTAAATCTTGTAATTTGATACTCAATTCTTTTTTAGCATTGAATACTCTTGATTTTATTGTTCCGAGCGGACATTTTAACTTTTGCGCGCATTGTTCGTATGAATATCCGTCGATTTCTGTAAGAATTATTACTTCTTTAAATTTTGGTTTCAGCGATTCTATCGCTTTTATTATTCTCTTTTGCCGTTCTAAGTTGATTATTTTATCTTCAGGCGATGTTTTATCATCTTTTACGTTCTCAAGTGTGTAATCATCTCCGTCAGAGTTTTTGAACATTTTTGTGTATGCGGATTTCAGGTAGTCCAAAGAGGTGTTTTTTGCTATCATTGAAATCCAACTGCGCATAGAGCCTTTTTCGTTATATTTCTCTGAATTTTTCCAAATTTTGAGATATACTTCCTGCTCAATATCTTCATTATCCTCTTTTGTAATCAGACGGATAATGTTTTTAATGTTTTGTTTGTTATTTTCTATTATTTTGTTAAAATCCATCTACTCTACCATTATCAGTCCGTACGAATCAACAGGAAGCCCCAAATCTTCGGCACTTAGAGTTGTGCCGTATCTCAGGGTATCTGAAATATCCGTGTCGTAGTTCATTAAAGCAACACCCGTTCCTAAAAATGCAAATAACAGCATTGAACATGCGATTTTCAGCATCCTTGTATCTTTGCGTTTTTTCTTGTAATAAGGTTTTACTTCCTGTACCAAAGAAGAAATTTTCTGCATCTTTTCGTGTTCTTTTTGACAATCGGGACATTCACTCAGATGTTTGTTAAAATCTTCTTCTCGTGCAAAAGTAAAAAGTGCTTCGTATTTAGTACATTTTTTAGTCATAGTTTTTATCCTTTACACTATTATAACGATTTGGAATTAAAAAAGTTCATTTTTTGTTCAAAAATTTACTAATTTATACATATAATCCTTTAGTATTATATAAAAATACTACCGCAGAATGGTTAAAATTTACCCTAAAGAATGGTGCATTTGCATGCCATAAAGGTTTATTATATTAATGTAAGTTCAATGCATCCAAGCACTTTTTCGGGGTTGCGATAAGATTTGTTTCTTTTCCGGTTTGGTCTAAAATGTTTTGAACTTACGCTTTAAAAACAATTTTTCATGTTTTATAACTTCCGGCTTGTTTTGTTTTCTTGCAAGGCAAGTCTTTTTATTGTAGAATGGTTATTAATACAGTCGTTTTAAAGTGGTATAAAATTTATAAAGGAGAAATAGAGAATGACAGAAGTTAGAGCAAGCCATATTCTTGTGAAAACAGAGCAGGAAGCAAAAGATTTATATGATGAAATAGTTTCCGGCAAGATTGATTTTGCCGATGCGGCGATGGAAAAATCGCTTTGTCCGTCAGGCAGAGCAGGCGGAGATTTGGGCTTTTTTGGTAAAGGTATGATGGTTAAACCGTTTGAAGATGCCTGCTTTTCAATGGAAGTCGGCGATATTTCTCAACCTGTTGAAACTCAATTCGGCTGGCATTTAATTCAACTTACCGGAAAAGAAGATTAATTATTAAACTTAACAATTCTGCAATACGGAGGGGTTATGGATATAAGGGCTTTTATGCGGGATAACGATTTGCGTTATCTGCTTGTCAATTCGACTAATGAATTTTTGGTTGAGTATAATGTTTTGGCGCAAAATTCCCGATATAAACTTACCGGATTTTCAGGTTCAACGGGTGAAGCCCTTGTAACTCCCGAAACAATTTATCTTTTTGTGGACGGGAGATACCATATTCAGGCTGATATGGAGGTTGACCATAATATTGTAACCATTGTAAAACTGCCGAATTTGGAAAATCTTGCAGGCGAAATCGTGGTAAAAATACCCGACAACGAAGTTTTGGGAGTATTTTCAAAGAAAATATCTCAAAGTTTTGCTCAAAAACTTTCCTCCATGCGACCGTTAAAATTTCTTGATAATGATCCGTTCGATGGAAATATTGAATACAATTCAGAAGGGAATGTAAATCTTGACGGTAAATATACCGGTCAAATGTCTGAAGATAAAATTGCTAAAATATCGGCTAATTTGAGTGCGGATGAGGCTCTTTATATAACTGATTTGGATGAGGTTTCGTATCTGTTTAATATGAGAAACTTCACAAGACAGCCATACAGTGCAAAAATTCAGGCGAAAGCATTTATTATGAAGGATAATGCTATTTTGTTTTCGGGAGAAAAATTAAATACTCTTGATGATTTTCTGCGTAATGTCAAGCATGATGTTTTTGTTGATAAAAACTCTATCAATGCCTATGATTACAATCTGCTTGGCGACAGGGCTTTTGAAATGAAAATAAATCCCGTAAAACTTATGAAGGCGCAGAAAAATAAATTTGAAATTGAACATCTGAAAGATGCTTTTAACCGAACTGACAATGTATTGCGTGCAATCAGGGACTATATCTGCGATAACGAAAATTTATCGGAATTTGATATTGCCGTTCAACTTGCCAAAGAATTTAAAAATCATGGTGCGTTGGGTTTAAGTTTTGCGCCTATTGTTGCAAAAGACCAAAACAGTGCGCTTGCGCATTATTCAAAATATTCAAAAGAGGAAATCATAACTGACGGCAGTCTTATTTTAATTGACTGCGGAGGGTATTTTGAGGGCGGACTTGCAACCGATGTTACAAGAGTTTTTGTAAAAGGAGAGCCAAAACCTCAGCACAAAAAGATTTATACAAATGTGCTTAAAGCCTTTTTAAACGCTTACAATTACTGTAAAACTCAAAATCATTCCCCCGTTTACGGCTGGGAAATCCATAATTTTGTAAAAGATTTCTTTAATGGACGTGATTTGGACGGTTTTGTGTTTAATCATGGTCTGGGGCATGGAATAGGTGTCAATGTTCATGAATATCCACCGAATTTAAGCGACAGAGAAATTGCCAAAGTTGCACTTTTAGACGGAGAGTGTTTTTCTATTGAGCCCGGACTGTATAAACAGGGCGAATTTGGGGTAAGACTTGAAAATTCTTGCTATTACAAGGACCGAGATATTCATTCTTTTGTAAAAATGAGTTATGAGAAAAAACTGATTGATTATGATATGCTTACTGATGTTGAAAAAACTTGGCTTGAAGAATTTGAGGTAATATAGTGGAAATTACAAGTACAACAAACGAATTTGTAAAAACATGTGCTAAACTTTTGCAAAAAAAATACCGTACCGAAACGGGAAAATTTCTGCTTGAAGGTTATAAGGCAATTAAAGAGGCTTTTGATTACGGTATTGAAATAGAAACAATATTTGCTGATAAGTCACATATTAACGACTATGATTTTGCCCCTCAAATCATCATTGAAACAAATTCTGCTGTGTTGAAAAAATTGTCCTCAACCGAATCTCCTCCTCCTGCGGTTGCCGTTGCAAAACAAAATGAATATGACTTAAATCAATTCAGAAATTCTAAAAAAGTTATTTTGCTGGAAGGAATAAAGGATTCGGGCAATTTGGGCACTATTATCAGAAGCGCCGTTGCATTTGGTTGTGAAGGTATAGTTTTATTTGGCGACTGTGTCGATTTGTATAATCCGAAATGTGTTCGTTCTGCTGTCGGAAATTTGTGGAAAATTCCGATTATCCATATTGAAAAATTTACGGATTTAAACGATGTTTTTGACGGGTTTACAAAAATTGCTACTCTGCCTAAAAGCAAGAATTATCTTAAAAATTTCACCACTGACATGCCTGTGCTTGTTATGTTTGGTTCCGAAGCAGACGGGCTTTCAGATGAACTTATTCATTACTCAACTGATGATGTCAAAATTGAAATGAATGAGAATGTTGAATCGTTAAATCTTGCTTCAAGTGCGTCTGTTGTTATGTATGAATTATTTATTAAATAGCAAAATAAAAAGCCCTCATTTTGAGGGCTTATAATATATATTCCTAATTCCTTGTTATCCTTATTCCGTTTTCCTTTTGTTTGATTATCCAACTCTTATGCTATAAAGTTTGTTCCGAATCTATTTGCCCCTTGGAAGAAAGACTGTTTCATCATTTGTGTTAAAGTCTTTCTAACCTTACGGCTGTCGTTAAGTTTGATTTCTTTCAAACTTTCGGATGTATCTTTATAAGTATTTGTAATTGCATCAGAAAATAACAGCACAGTTGCCATAGTTTTATCCTCTCTTTTCTTAAAACTCTTAATTAAACGATTTAACTTTTTTCTTTATTTATCTCTTACATATATATAAAAACTTCACTTAAAAAAATATTGACTTTTTATATTCAATTTATATATTTTTTGTTACATAACTTTACAATTATCCAAAAATATTAAAGTATGGCGCATTTTATACCGTCAAATAAGATAAGAGTAACTCTGAAAGGAATAAATTTACATGGGATTATCATCTTCACAGGCAAGATTATTATCAATTACGGCGAGATTAACCTCAAATGAGTATGAATCTCAGCAGATTTCCAATGCGAAAATGCGTCTTGCGAATCAGACTCAGGAGGCAAGTGAGGCATATATCGGCGCATTGAATGATTGTGAATATTCATTTATTTCTTTTGACTCTAACGGTAATCAGGTTCAGTCCCCTCTTACTGTTGCGACGATGTATGAATATGCTGACGGGAAAAATCAGTATATTTTGACTAATTCATCAGGCAAAGTGCTATTGAGCAATAAAGATATCGAGAATTATAAAAATTCTGCAAACCTGACATTGTTCCTTGAAAAATACGGTATACACAGAACTTTTGAATCTCAAAAACTTGAAGATGCATGGGACGCTATATATAAAAATGTTTATAAAGATAATAAGACTATGTACAGCATATATGGTAATTGGAATGAAATGCTTGCAAGTCAAACATATACAATGGGAACGGGTGACTGGGCAGCAGATAAACGACAAGCGCAGAGTGACTACTTAAAGGTTCTTGGTGAATATACCTCATTAATAAACAAGCAAAGAGAGGGAGAAGATATTTCCAAAACCGAAATTTCAACTAAACAAAGTGAGATGGAGCAAGCACTTCAAAAATTTACTGCAATCGTTTCATATAATTCCGCAATAGAAACGCAAATCAAAGATACTGATTTATACAAAGGTTATCAAAAGTATCAGGAAGCGATGGCTAAGTATAAAGATGAACTTGATGAACTTGGATTATCGGCAAATACTGCATACAAATATGATGATCCGTCAAAAGCGCAGTGGTACACAAATCTTTGGTACAGGTTAAACGGTTCGTCAACCGATAATGTCGGCGCGCAAAATTATGCATACTTAAATGCAAAAGACGGTATAAGTGAGTTTAAAAACGGAATTGAACTTGATAATAAAATTCAGGCAAATGATTCTTCATTGTTAAACAGCAGTACATGGATAGCAAATGCTCTTTCAAAAGGGCTTGTAAATATTGAACAGGCTGCTTATTCAAATGAACAAATGACTATTGCTGATAATAATAATCCGTTTACATTCAACTTACACGGTATTACTTGGAGCGGTAAGATTTATTCATCAATATCCGATATAGTACAGGCAAATAATGACAAGAAAATTGCTCAGGCTGAAGCGGAATACCAAAGAAAAACCGCTGAAATTAATGCAAAAGATGAAAAATATCAGAGAAAATTAAGCCTTTTGGATTCTGAACATAACGCAATTCAAACGGAATACGAATCAGTCAAGAATGCAATGAACAAAAATATTGACCGTTCATTCAAAGCATTCCAAGGCTAAATTTTACAAAGACTTTTATTTCCCCTATTTTTTCCCTCTGTAGTATAATCATATTGCGGAGGTTTTTATTATGCATAATATTACTTTAATAAACGGTGACGGTATAGGTCCTGAAATATCAGATAGTGTGGTTAAAATTATAAAAGCAAGCGGACTTGAGATAAACTGGGATATTCAGAGCGCAGGTTCGGATGTTATTGAAAAAGAAGGCACTCCGCTTCCGCAAAGAGTTTTAGACTCGGTTAAAAAGAATAAAGTTGCCCTAAAAGCCCCTGTTACTACTCCGATAGGCAAAGGTTTTCGTTCTGTTAATGTTCAGTTGAGAAAAGAACTTGATTTGTATGCTAATCTTCGCCCGTGTAAAAATCTGCCGGGGGTTAAAACAAGATTTGATAATGTGGATTTGGTTGTTGTGCGTGAAAATACTGAAGATTTGTATGCAGGTGTTGAAGAACAAATTGATGCAAATACCGCTCACAGTATAAAAATCATTACAAGAAAAGCATCTGAACGCATTTGCCGTTTTGCCTTTGATTATGCCGTAAAAAACGGGAGAAAAGAGGTTTGTGCCGTTTCAAAAGCAAATATTATGAAACTGTCTGACGGTTTGTTTTTGGAGTCATACCGTAATGTTGCTCAGGACTATCCGCAGATTAAACAAAGAGAAATACTGGTAGATAATTTGTGTATGCAGTTGGTTCAAGAGCCTTCACGCTTTGATGTGCTTGTATTACCAAATCTATACGGCGATATAGTATCTGATTTAACAGCAGGATTAATCGGGGGGCTTGGGGTTGCTCAGGGTGCAAATATCGGGCTAAATTGTGCCGTGTTTGAGCCTGTTCATGGCTCTGCTCCCGATATCAAAGGGCAAAATAAGGCAAATCCGACGGCACTGTTGCTGTCTGCTATTGAGATGCTCAGATATATTAACGAAACTGATTATGCCATAAAGATTGAAAAAGCCCTGTTTAAGACTCTTTCTGACGGCGATAAAACGGCAGATTTGGGCGGATATCTTTCTACAACTGAGTTTACTGATATGATTATCAAAAACTTGTTATAATTTGAATTGCCGTTTTTAAATCAAATAAATGACCTTTTAAATTCTTAAATAATTCTTCCGTTATTTAAGAAAAGAAAGGAATTTATTATGGCTGAAATTATTGAAAATGAAAGACGAATGATAAGATTATCCGTTAATGATGTTCTAAATGTTGTGCGAGAATACCAAAAACTCACCCAAAACAGTTGTTGTTATGAGCATACAAGAGAAATTTTGCAGAAAAACGCAATGTATTTGCCTGAAGATATTTAGCAAATACCTTTTCTTAATCTTACGACTGCTGCACCCCATGTCATGCCTGCACCGAATCCGCAAAGAACTGCTGTTGAACCGAGTTTTATTTTACCTTGCTCAACACCTTCAACAAGAGCGATAGGAATTGATGCGGCTGATGTGTTGCCGTAATATTTAATGTTTGAAATGACTTTATCGTCGGAATACTTTAATCTGTTTTGGATAGATTCAATAATTCTTTGGTTTGCCTGATGCGGAATAAGGTAATCAATTTCTTCCGATGTCATGCCTGATTTTGCGATACAATCCTCAACATAGGCAGGAACTGTTGAAACTGCAAATTTATAAACCTCTTTACCGTTCATAATAATTTTACCAGTTCCGACCTCATCCGCAGGCTCTACAAGCGGACAACACTGCCCGGGCATATTTGTCTGAATCATTTGACCGATAGAACCGTCTGCACTTATATTTATCGACAAAACATCATCAATTCCGTCATCAGATTCCGTTACAATCATTGCGCCTGCGCCGTCGCCGAACAAAATGGAAGTTCCTCTGTCAGTCCAGTCGGTAATTTTAGAGTTGTTATCGGAAGCGACAATTAAAATTGTTTTGTAAATTCCTGCACCGATAAATCCTCTTGCAACCTGCAATGCGTAAATTAAACCTGTGCATGCTGCCGTCAGATCAAATGCAGGAACCTGATTTGGAATCCCAAGTTTTGTCTGCAATGTGCATGACAAAGTCGGATAAAGTTGAGGCGGAACAGATGCCGCAGAAATTATGCAGTCAATATCTTTTGGCTCAAGCCCCGATTTTTTAAGCGCATTTTGCGCTGCAACCAAACCCAAATCAATAGCGGTTTCATTTCCTGAAACAACACGTCTTTCTTTAATACCCGTTCTTGTATATATCCATTCGTCGGATGTTTCGTATAATTTTTTCAAATCTTCATTTGTGATAACCGTTTTAGGTACACAATATCCGATTCCTGCTATTTTCATTGGTTTAAAGTTGGTCATTATTTATTGATACTTTCTGATATTTTTGAATTTATATCTTTATTCAGTGCTTTTACTGCTACTCCTACTGCATTTTTCATTGCAAATGATGAACTTCTGCCGTGAGCAATTACAGATATTCCTTTTACACCCAAGAGTAACATTCCGCCAAATACTTCCCAGTTTACTCTTTTCAAAATTCTGCGTAAAAACGGTTTTGCCAAAAGACCTATTATTGCTCCGATAAAATCTGATTTAAATTCGGTTTTTATCATATTGAGAAGCATTGATGATGAACCTTCAGTTACCTTGAGTACGATATTACCCGAAAAACCGTCAGTTACAATGACATCTGCCTTGTCTTTAAAAACCTCTTTACCTTCAACGTTCCCGACAAATTCAAATCTGCCGTCTTCATGCATTTGTTTAAGTAAAGGATAAGTTTCTTTTACAAGTTCGTTTCCTTTGCCTTCTTCTTCTCCGATAGACAAAATCCCGACTTTCGGATTTTCAATGCCCAAATTTAATTGTGCAAAGGCAACACCCATTTGTGCAAATTGTGCAAGCATTTCCGCATTGCAATCGCTGTTTGCGCCGCCGTCGATTATGACAACAGGTTTATCCATTCGCGGTAATGTAACCGCAATAGCAGGTCTTGTAATCCCCGGGATTCTGCCTAAGCCGAACAAACTTGCAGCCATAGCAGCTCCTGTTGAACCTGCGCTGACAATCGCTTCACATCTGCCCTGCGCTACCGCATTAACTGATGCAACGATTGATGAATCTTTTTTACGGCGAATAGACTGTCCTACTGCTTCGCCCATTCCGATAACTTCCGATGCGTGGGTGATTGTGTAATCTATCTTATCCAAATCAATTTTGATTTTTCTTTTATGACCTTTAGTCCCAATATCGGATAAAATGTATCCGACTTGTCTGATATGGTCTAATTCCTTTTGAATTTCGTCCTCTCTCCCGACAAGTTCCAACCCGACACCGTATTCCATTGCTGCCCAAAGTGAACCTTCTACGATTTTTCTCGGTGCGTAATCTCCGCCCATTGCATCTATTGCTATTCTTGCCATAATCCCTCTCTTTTATGGATGTAGATAAGTATTTAAGTAGTAAAGTAGTTAAGTTGTTATCAAAAAACGTATTTATCGTAACGAACTTATCTACTTATCTACTTATCTACCTTCAGACTGTTATTCTGCCTTTTTTTCTTCTGCAGATTCTTCTGCTTTTGTTTCTTCTTTTGTTTCAACAGTTTCTTCTGCTTTAACTTCTTCAGCCTTAGTTTCTTCAACTTTTGCTTCTGCCTTTGCAGTTGCTTTTTTAGCCGTTGTTTTCTTTGCTGTTGTCTTTTTAGCAGGTTTCTTTGCAGTTGCTGCTGCAGCCGCTTTGTCTGCTAATTTAACAGGTTGTCCTTTATATGTACCGCATTCTGTACATACGGTGTGTGCTAAAACTGTTGCTCCGCAATTAGGGCATTTTGTCGTTTCAGGTTTGGTCGCTTTCCAGTTCGCCCTTCTTGAACCCTGAGCGCTATGACCTGTTCTTTTCTTTGGTACTGCCATTTTTCTTTCCTTTTTATTTTCTACTATCTACATTTTGGTTAATTTGGAGATTTTTGAAGACTTCCAGTCTTGGATCAGTATTATCTTGATGAGATAAATATTCCTTTCCTTTACAATTAATACCACAAACCTTTTTATTTGGGAAATTTAATATTACAGATTGATACAATAAGTCATAAATATCTATTTCTTTTTCCCCGTCAAGGTCTGTAATGAATTGTCCTTCTTTTATTTCAAACTCTTTGTCCGAATTCCCGTAATCATTGACAAGTGTGCCTTTTGAATAAATTTCGTCTATATCAAAATCAAGTTCGTGTTCAAATTTTTCAAGACATAAATCACATTCAAGTCTGACTTTGGCGTTTACATGTCCTTTGATTTGTATAAATTCGCCTAAAGATTTAACTTCAAGTTCCGCTTTAATTGGTGTAACGCAGTCAATTTCATCTATTTTTTCATTGAAAACACAATGTAATGTCTTGTTTGGTGCGTTTTCTATATCTTCAATCAGTAAAATCTTACTCACTTGCTCGCTCATTTCTACATATACTGTTCTTCCTGAATGGCAACTGAAGCAAGTTGATTAGACAGGAAACAAACTTTTTTGATAGGCCCTTCTGTTTCTCTTTCAAAAATTACCGCTTTTTGCGACTGCATCAGGCTTACAAGTTCATCATAAAGTTGCTGTGGCTCTTTTACATACAAAACTAACGGTGCTGTTGAGCCTTTAAGAAATGCCAAAACAGCATAACGTTTTTTAATGTTTTGTGCATTCGGATTATTGTACTGTTGTGCCATAATATACTCCCTTCGTCTATATGCTTAATTTTACAAAAAAATACATCTAAAATCAAGAAAATTAACATCTTTCCATTTTACAATAAGGGTTGTTTGTGTTATTTTACCTCTATGAAAAGAAAACCTGTAGTAGCAATAGTCGGACGTCCGAATGTAGGGAAATCTACATTCGTGAACCGTCTTGTCGGTGCAAGGAATTCCATTGTTGATGACGCACCGGGCGTTACCCGTGACCGAATTTATTTTGATGTCGAGTGGCAGGGAAAGGGCTTTACTGTAATCGATACGGGCGGAATTATTCCGGGCGATGATGATGATATTATGAATTCTATTTTTTCTCAGGCACAGTTGGCTTGCGAAGAAGCGGATAAAATAATTTTTATTGTTGACGGAAAAGACGGGATTAACCCTATTGATTACGACATCGCAAACATTTTACGCAGGGCTTCAAAGCCGATATATTTGGCGGTAAATAAGTGCGATAACCCTCAATCAATGGCAATGACAAGTGATTTTTATGCTCTGTCTATCGGTGAGCCGATAGCAATATCCGCTTTACACGGTTCAGGCGGAGTGGGTGATTTATTGGACATATTAACCGAAGATTTTGAATTAACTGATGATGAGGAAAAAGATAACCGCATACGAATAGCCATTGTCGGCAGACCTAATGCAGGTAAATCTTCTATTGTAAACGCTTTATTAGACGCAAAAAGAGTAATCGTTTCCGATGTCTCGGGAACAACCCGTGACAGTATCGACAGTCATATCAAGTACAATGACACAGATTTTACCATTGTTGATACCGCAGGGATAAGGAAAAAATCCAAAGTTGATTACGGAGTTGAAAAATTTGCAGTTGACAGAGCAATTCGTTCGATTCGTGATTGTGATGTTGCGCTTTTAGTTATAGATGCAAAAGAGGGAATATCAGAACAGGATAAAAGAATTTCTTCCATTATAACCGAAGCAGGTAAAGGGATAATCGTCGCAATTAATAAGTGGGATTTAATAGAGGATAAAAAAGCGAATACCATTAACAAATTCAGCGAAAAACTTGAACGTGATATTCCGTTTTTGAGTTATGCTCCGAAAATTTTTATCAGCGCAGTAACAAAACAAAGATTAACCCAAATTTTTGATGAGGGAATAAAGGTTTATAATGAGGCTTGCAATCGTATTTCAACAGGGCTTTTGAATAAAGTTATCAACGAAGCCTACGCCCTTAATCCGCCGACAAGTTTCAAGGGTAAGAGATTAAAAATTTATTATACGACGCAGGTAACATCACAGCCTCCGACATTTGTGTTCTTTGTAAATAACGAAGAACTTTTAAAAGACAATTACAAACGTTATCTTGAAAACAAATTAAGAGAGGCATTCGGATTTTTCGGCAATCCGATAAGACTCAGCGCAAGAGAACGGAAAGAAAAGAAATAAAGATTATTTATAATGAAGGATTCGGATATAAAAATTTATGATATTGCCATAATCGGTTTAGGTCCTGCGGGTGCTTTATTTGCGAGTTTATTAAATAGTAAATTTTCGGTAGTAGCTTTTGATAAAAAATCAAATGATTTAAGTACAAGTTATAAAAAACCTTGTGGCGGGCTTTTGGCTCCTGATGCACAGAAAATGCTTCTAAAATTAGGACTTGAACTTCCCGAAAATATTTATTCTCAGCCAAGAAACTGTAAATTAAAAGTTATAGACTTGAATATAAATACATATGCCTATTTCCAAAATTCATATATAAATATTGACAGGCATAGATTTGATATATGGTTGAAATCTAAAATACCCTCAAATGTAAATATAATAGATAACTCTATTTGTACTGATATTTATTATGATGGAGAATATTATATAATTACAGTTATTTGTAATAAAGTTACATATGAATATAAATCAAAATATTTAATTGGGGCTGATGGTGCATCTTCAATTGTTCGTAAAAAGTTATATCCGAGAAAAAAAATATCTTCTTATTTGTCCGTGCAACAGTGGTTTGATGATGTAAATTTATCAGATTATATTTGTATATTTGATTCTAAATTGGGTGATTGTTATAGTTGGGGTATCCCAAAGGGCGATAAATTCATTTTAGGTGGTGCTTTTTCTATTGCTGAAGGAAAATATAAATTTGAATGTTTAAAAAACAAATTACAATTATATGAAATTAATTTAGGTGTTCCTGTAAAAACGGAGGCATGTATAGTTTTGCGCCCTTCAAATCCTTTTGAATTTTGTTGCGGAAATCATAATGCCTTTCTTATAGGGGAGTCTGCCGGTTTTATAAGCCCCAGTTCTCTTGACGGAATTAGTTATGCTTTGGAGAGTGCTTATATATTGAGTAATCTTTTTAACTTTAGTAATAATATATCTTCTTTTGACTATCAAAAAGCAACATTTTTTATAAAGTTAAAATTGTCTTTAAAGTTACTAAAAAACTTTTTCATATACAATCAATTTTTTAGATATATATTTTTTAAATTTTGGTCAAATAAATAAAAACAGATGCGAAATATTTGAAGTATTACTTCTCAATTATCCTGTATAAAAATATTATTTTTTTGAATAGTAAATATATTTTAACTTTTCCCAACTCATTACTACAAAATGTTTTACGGCTTTGCAAAAATCAGGAATTGCTCTTAATGATAAATTATCCAAACTACTTTCAAAGCATTCGGTTGCGTCAGAAAATTTTTCTTCTTCTTTCAAAATTTTTTTAAAATGAGTCCTTGAAAAATTTTTATTCTGATATTTCTTTACATTTGTCAATGTTGATGAAATTTTTTCAAAATTTGTCATTAACATTAATTCCCCTTAATTTTTTAAGAAATGTTCTTCTTCAACGATAGCGATAATTTTGTTTAAGAAGTTTTTGTAGCGGGTTCTGACTGCTTCGCCCGATAATACAATGTCTGCATCTTGTTTGCAAGGTCTGATATAGATTTCGGCTTTTTGCGAAGCGTTTTTATAGATAGCGTGTGCGCTGTCGCCAAGATGTCTTTCTTCCGCTCTTATGTAAAATCTTTCTTTCTGAACATGTTGTCTGACATCAACATAAATTTTAAAATCAAATGCGTTTTTAATTTTCGGGGTAAGGGTGAATAAGCCTTCCGAAATTATGACTTTTGACGGTTTTGCAAGGGTATGGCTGTCATATCTTATTGCTGTTCCTGACATGTCGTATTTGGGAAGATAAACTTCTTTCCCTGACAAAAGTTCTTTTATATGAGCATGCATCAGTTCAAGTTCCAGTGCATCCGGAATATCCAAATCATAGTGCTTTGCAAACTGAGCAAAACTTCCTGCTTTTTTAACCATATCCGAGCGGTCATAATAATAGTCGTCGGTATTCACCCTTGTAATGACATTTTCAAGTTTTTCTTTGTCTGCAAATGCGTTGATAGTGTCAATAATATCAAGGGTAATTGTCGATTTCCCGCTTGCCGTTTCTCCAGCAATACCTATTGATGCCGGACGGGTAATTTTACCCGAAATGTACTGTGCAAGTTTTGAAATTACTTCAGGTTTATAATTAACCAAAACCGAATCATTTGATTTTAGCTCGTTTTCAAAAATTGTTTTTAAACGGATTTCTATTTGAGATAGTTTTTTATTCGGCTCTGAAACATAAGCCGAGTCTGACTTTTGTGTATCTTTTGCCGTTTTTAATGTATTTAACATAATTTTTCCTTGTGGAATTATTTTCACCTACTATATCAGAATAAAAGCCAAAACAAAATATTTTTTGACAAAAATTAAGAAAAAATACATATAAATTTACAAAAACAATATTATCTTTACCTCTCGAAATGATATATTATTTATGCCATGACCGCTTTCTTTGTGCGGTCAAAGAAAGCGGTCAGAAAGCGGATTGCGAGCCAAAGCCGGAACTGTTTTGCCTTGTGGCAAAAGCAACAAAAGGCAAAATGTGAAGTGCTGTCGATGGCGAGCAACCAAGCAGAAACCCGCAGGCTGATGCTTCGTTCATAAAGCATTGCAATGTTTAATTCACTACGCAAAGCCTGTTCCGACCTTTACGTAGTGAGCAATAAATGTTATGCGAGAGAACGTCAAAGGCGGATTTGTTTGAGCGGTAGCGAGTTATCCGCCTTATACTCGAGCATAAGCCCGAGCAGAGGATGTAAGGCGTTAGCCGTATCCGTTTAATGCGAGGGCGTACAATTTATTAGCGAACGAAGTGCAGGTCGGGGAGTTTCTTTGCGCCCCGTTTCTTTGCGGTCAAAGAAATGGGGCATATTTATTTTAGATATTAAACAATATTATCTCCTACCGATAAT
>Ga0256405_10006523_pt1 | contig 18566 bp, 19 predicted proteins | sample RumenRJG_02DNA_FD_189096 | JGI IMG/M metagenome (GOLD analysis project Ga0256405, IMG submission 189096) | Bovine rumen microbial communities from Lethbridge, Alberta, Canada - RJG_02 | ecosystem: Host-associated > Mammals > Digestive system > Stomach > Rumen | place: Canada: Alberta... | reverse complement strand
CGGCCGGATGTTGTTTCTCTTCATGATGCCGCCCTGCAGGGACATGTGATCGCCGGCGAAGGTCGGCATGACCTGCCAGATCCCCGGCACGACCCTGCCCGGGTCAAAGTCCGCGCTCGGCGCGCCGGTACGGGAGCCTGCTCCGCGCCGCAGGCGGGCAGGAAAAGGATGCTGATGCACAAAAGAATAACAGGCCATCTGCCGTTTTGTTTCATTTCGATCACGCCCAAAGGAAAGAGTGGTATTCCGCCTTGTGATTATTTTCTTACATTTTTCGGGAATTTTGGGTGATTGGCATCTTTACGGGAACTATTTTTCAGTATATATGGGAAGACCCCCCACTGTAAAGTCATTGTTTTTACGATCTGCCCCCGGTCCTGCCCGGCGTTCTTCCGGATCAAAGCAAAAGAGGGCGCCGCACAGGATCTCTTGATTGACAAATATCCTTTTTCCCGTTAATCTGAAAAAAAGCAAAGAAGCGCGAGAAGAGATGCCCGCGCCCGGCTCCTTGAGACAGGACGGCGACGGCGCTTCGATCGCACACGGCACAGACGGCAAGCGCGGGAGAGAAGACCTCTTTCGCCCCCAATACCGCTATGGATCTGAACATTACAGAGCTTCAGAAGAGGCGCGCCGACAACATCATATGGAACTGCGCCAAGGACTACTCGTTTACGCCGGATTTCAAGGCCTACGACCGCAACGGCGATGTGGATCTCTACTGGAACATTATCTTCGGTTCCGCCAGACGGCACTATGAGTATGAAAAGCTGGAAAAGCTCTTCACCATACTGGACAAATACCGGGACGCCGCCGTATATGAGACAGTCTTCTGGAACGCGCTGGAGCCCATCCTGTACCGGCGTGAGCTCGACGCCCGCCCGGTGCTGGAAGCCATGCGCCCCGAACCGGCGGGGTCGGAGCTGAAGCTGGACGACAGCATGACGACCGAGGAGATCGTAGACGCCGCGAGACGCTTTTTCTATGAGCGCTACGGGCTGTACGGGGACGGGAAGATCCGGCTGGGATATCGCCTGCCCCGTCTCAGAAGGATGTCGGTGGACAGCTTCCTGCAGAGAGGGCCGATCATCCGCCACGAGCAGGGGCTTTATCACGGGGACATCCCCGGTTACAGCGGCGGCTATACGCTCGGATCGAAGCTGAGCGAATCGGAGCTGCGCGCGTTTCTGGAGACCAAGTTCGGCAAGTCGATCTATCCGCCGGAAAAAGTCATGCGGCTGGAAAAGCAGCTGTGCAGCGGGAATCACAAATTCACGCATCTGTTCTATACCGCGGGCGAGATCGGCGAGCTCCGCGGGATCTACAACACCTTTGAAATGCACCAGCGAAAGCGCCAGCAGGAAGTGATCGCGGGCAATCGAGCTTATTATCGGAAAAACCTGCGCCGAAACCGGCAGCTGATCGCAAAGCTCAGCACCGACATCATGAATTCTGTCCTGCTGCACATGCAGCCGTCAGAGAGGAAGGCCAACGCCGGCGCGTTGGATCCGGCGCTTGTCTGGCGGGCCGACAGGCTGGGCGACGAGAGCGTTTTCAAACGAAAGGAAAACGAGAACGCCGGGGACATGAGCGTGGATATCCTGCTCGACGCCTCCCATTCCCAGGTCAACCGGACGGCAAAGATCTCCTCACAGGCCTATATCATTGCGGAGGCGCTGTCGCGCTGCGGCGTTCCCTGCCGGGTGATGAGCTTCTGCTCCATGAGCGGCTTTACTATCCTGCGTCTTTTTAACGATTATTCCGCATCCGGCGACAACAGCAGCATCTTTGATTATTATGCCGAGGGCTGCAGCCGGGACGGCCTCGCCATCCGCGCGGCGGGAGATCTGGTGAAGCAGGCTCCGTATGAGCACAGGATGCTCATCGTGCTCTCGGACGTCAAGCCGCTGGACGCCGCGGCGAAGATCCGCAAAGACGAAAAGGATATCGGCGTACCCTATGACGGGATCCGGGCGCTCACAGACACGGCGCATGAGGTCAGAAGTCTGCGCTCCGACGGGATAGCCGTCCTCTGCATTTTTACCGGGGAGGACGACAACCTGCCCTCCGCCAAAATGGTGTATGGGCGGGATTTTGTGCGGATACGCGATTTTTCATATTTTGCCGACACGGTCGGAAAGCTGATCCTGGACCAGATGAAAAACTACAGCTGAGAGCGCACGCGCCCTGTTTGCCGGGGACTGTTTACAGCGTTCCTGCAGGATAATAAAACAGGGCGAAAAGAAGGAGCGGCGAGCGCGGACTCGCCGGCCCGACCCGCACGGAGGAAACGACATGCCATTTCAGATCATCCGAAACGACATAACGAAGGTCGAGGCCGACGCTATCGTCAACACGGCCAATCCGCTGCCCGAGGTGGGCGGCGGCACGGACTGGGCGATCCACACGGCGGCGGGGCCGGAGCTGCTCAGAGCGCGGGAGGCGATCGGCGAGATCGGCGTCGGTCACGCTGCTGCCACGCCCGCCTTCAACCTCGCGGCGAAGTACGTGCTGCATACGGTGAGCCCGGCCTGGGTGGACGGCCGATGCGGTGAGGAAGAACAGCTTCGTGAGGCCTACGATGCCGCCCTCTGCCTGGCGGACGAGCTCGGCTGCCGCTCCGTGGCCTTCCCGCTGATGGCCGCCGGCACCTACGGCTTTCCGCACGATGTCGCGCTGTCAGTCGCGATCCGCGCCTTCACGGATTTCCTGCTCGACCACGAGATGCAGATCGACCTCGTGCTCTTTAACGGAAAGGCCTTCGGCATGGCGGGCTCTCTGTTTGACGATCTGAAAAGCTATATCGACGACAACTATGTCAGCGAGCAGGAGGAGAAGGAATACCGCGTCGACAGCTTGCCGCAGCTTTCTTCCCGCGAGCGGCAGCGGAAGGCAAAGCAAATGCGGAAACCGCGCGGGCGTCGGGCAGAAACAGAGTTCGACGGGGGTGCCTGCTATGATGCAGCGGCGGCTCCCTTCGCCGCTGCAGAACGCCCGGCGGCAAATGCCTCGCTTGAGGAGATGATCCGCCAGCAGCAGGAGAGCAGCTTCCGCGAGTATCTCACGGACCTTCTCCGTGAGCGCTCAGGCAAGACCTCCGAGGTGTACAAACGGGCCGAGATCAGCAAGCAGATCTTCAGCAACATCTTAAACAGGGAGGATTATCAGCCCACCAGGAACACTGTGATCCAGCTTGCCATCGGTCTGCAGCTGGATCTGCCGCAGACGCAGAAGCTCCTCGATAAGGCGGGTTATACGCTGACCCGCGGCAGCAAGCGGGATCTCGCCATACGGTATTTTATCGAGCACAAGATGTATAACGTCACGTTCATTAACGAGGCCCTCTTCGACTGCGGATATCCTCTCCTGTCGACCGGGAGCAAGGTCTGAAAACGTCAATTCCGATTTGACCAAATCCCCCTTTCCTTTTGGTATGATGATGTCACAACAAAGGAAAGGGGTATTTCTTATGAACGAAAAACTTACCGAAATCGTCTTCATCCTCGACCGCAGCGGCTCGATGGCGGGGCTGGAGGACGACACCGTCGGCGGCTTCAACGCCTTCGTGGAAAAGCAGAAGAAGACGGAGGGCGAGGCCGTTCTCTCGGCCGTGCTCTTCTCCAATGAAAGCGAGGTGATCTATGACCGCGTCGATATTCAGAAGATCAAGCCCATGACGGACGCGCAGTATCGCGCGGGCGGCTGTACTGCGCTGCTCGACGCTATCGGCGGGGCCGTGCACCACATCAAAAACGTGCACAAGTACGCCCGCGAAGAGGACCGCCCTGCGAAGACCGTCTTTGTCATCACCACGGACGGTATGGAGAACGCCAGCCGCAATTACACCTATGAGGAGGTGCAGAAGCTGGTCCGCCACGAGCAGGAAAAGCACGGCTGGGAATTCCTGTTCCTCGGCGCCAACATGGACGCCATCGCCGCGGCGAAGAGCTTCGGCATCCGCGAGGACCGTGCGGTGCGATACAAGAGAGATCCTGTGGGCACTGCGCTGAACTACGACGTGGTCAGCGGTGCGGTTTCCGGGTTCCGCGGGAAAAAGGAAATCGACCCCGGCTGGAGCGCACCGATCGAGGCCGACGTCAAAAAGCGCGGCGAGTGATTCCGCAAAAAGGGAAGAAACGGCTTATGATCACGATGGAAGAAGCAGGAGAAATCGCCGCGAAGCGACTGAGAAGTGTCGGCGGCTGCGCGGAGTATACCACCGCGTGGTGCTTTTACGATCCCGCAGGCGCCGATTCCGACGGCGGTCCGTGCGAAGCCGTCGTCGTGATGAAGGAGACGGGAATATGCTGCACCTTTCCGGACTTCATCCTGAAGCATGGCGGCGGTCAGCGACTGCCCGGTGAATAAAGAAGACGCAGCGCCCCTGACTTGTTCAAGTCCCGGGCGCTGTGGTACAATAAAGCATCACACGATTCCCGCACGGCGATCGAACCGGCGCTGTGCCGCGGGAGCGCCTGAACGAAGGAGGACGGAGCGGATGGAACTATATGAGCTTCTGGCTTGGTTTGACGGGGGAGGTGCCTTCGGCGATGATCCGGCGGTCGTCGCGGCCATGCGCCGCGAGATACGGGAGACCCGGCGGCTGCTGTATGAAATGAACCACGTTTGGCACGAGGATCCGGACGAGATCACGGCGCTGTTTGCGCGGATCACCGCCAGACCGGTGGGCGAGGGTGTGCGGATCGAGACCCCGTTCTACACGGATTTCGGGAAAAATATCACGATCGGAAACCGCGTTTTCATCAACGCGGGCTGCAAATCTCAGAACCAGGGCGGCATCGTCATCGGCGATGACGCCCTCATCGGCCCCAATACTGTGCTTGCCACGCTGGACCACGATCTTGACCCGGAAAAGCGGCACATCCTGCACCCGGCGCCGATCTGTATCGGGCGCCGCGTCTGGATCGGCGCGGGCGTCGTGATCACAAAAGGCGTGACGATCGGGGACAATTCCGTCATCGCGGCCGGCGCCGTGGTGACGCGCGATATCCCGGCGAACGTGATCGCGGCCGGCGTCCCGGCCAAGGTGCTGCGGGAGCTTTGAAAATCCGACACCGGAGAGCAACCGAAATGAGGATAGAAACGGATAGACTGTGCCTCGAGCCTGTCCGGGAAGCGGACAAAGAGGATTATTTCAACAACATATCCCACGACAAAAAAGTCCTGGAGACCTTTGTCTGCCGCTACGCGGAGACGCTGAAGGAATTTGATTTCTCCTCCTATCCCGGACGGGAAGACCTGTTCGCGATCCGGCTGAAGGATACCGGCCGCCTCATCGGGATCATTCTGTTCTTCGATGAGAAGGACGGCGCGTGCGAGATCGGCTATGGGATCGGCTCGAAATACTGGAACCGCGGCTATGCGACCGAGGCGGTCAGGAGCTTTCTCGCATACCTGTACCGGGAAAAAGGGATTCATACCGTGTACGCTTCTTTCTTCACCGGAAACGACGCCTCCCGGCGCGTTAAGGAGAAATGCGGCATGACGTACAGCCGTTTCTCCGAAAAAGAATTCGTATATCTCGGCACGGAGCGGGATCTGACCTATTACGTGATCCGGCTGTGAGGCCTTGCAAGCCGGCCGGAAGGGCGCGGGCGAGCCTGAAAACGAAAGGGAAAAGATATGCCGATGGAGATCGCAAAAAAACTGAAAAACGGCGTCTTTGACGGCGTCGCGGAAGTGGCGGAACTGAAGAAAAGCCCCTGCTGCAAGCTTCTGCTGCGCGCCTATGAACGGCTTGATACGGCGCGACTTTACGAGAGCGACTACCACGGGCCGGACCACATCGGGCGCGTCATGCTGCTCGGCGCGATCATCGCCATGCAGCAGCGCTTTTCGGAGAGGGAAACGGAGCTGCTTCTGATCGCCTGCGGCTATCACGACATCGGCCGCATCAACGACTATCGCGACGAGGAGCACGGCAGGCGCGCCGCCGACATGCTGCCCGGGATCCCGGGCCTCGGCGTCAGCGCGGCGGAAATGGCGTGTATCCAGTCCGCCGTCGCGACCCACTCGACGAACGACGAAAAGATCGACGCCTTTGCAACGGCATACGGCGTCACGGCGGAAAACGAGGCGCTGTGCCGCAGGCTCTGCCGGGGGCTGAAGGACGCGGACAATCTCGACCGCGTGCGGATCGGCGATCTGGATACCCGGCATCTGCGCTTTTCGGAGAGCAAGCATATGAAGCCGGCCGCCGAGGCGGTCTGCCGCCTCGACGCGTAAAGACGAATAGAAGGGGTAAAAGAGAGAGCGTCATGCTCTCTCTTTTTATCGCGTCCCTTTTTCCGCAGGGGGAAAAGACTGTTTTCTCTTTACGCGGTCGGGTCTAATACGGTATAATATATTATTATTCTGTCAGATCGGAACAAAGCGGAAGGAACATCGAACCCAACAGACTGGCCGTGCGGCGCATCACGGATTTTGCCGCGGTCGAGACGCTGTGCCGGAGCATTTTCCTCCCGTCTTCTTCCGCACACAGTTTCATGTTCAGTAAGGAAACCAGGCAGCATGGATGAAGAAACAAGAAAACTGAAGGCCGATCTGCTCTCCGGCGAGATTTTGCAGATGGCCTACGCCTCACTGCTGCTGCATCTGCGCTTCATGGAAAACGCGCTGAGTCGGCTCGCCTTCACGCCGATGCCGAAGGGCACGGTCTGGACGGACGGGCAGCGCTATTCCTATTCGCCGATGCACGTGCTTTTGCGCTATAAGGCCGAGCAGACCAACCCCGCCCGGGACTATCTGCACAGCGTGCTGCACTGCGTCTTCCGGCACATGTACCTGCACGGAAGGGTGGAAAAGGAGGCCTGGTCGCTCGCCTGCGACATGGTCGTGGAGGACCTGATCGCAGACCTCTCTCTCCACGCGACCGCGGCTGCACGCGAGGAGGAGCAGCAGCGCGCGCTCGCTCCCTTCCGCGACAAGGTCAGGCCCTTCACGGCGGAGAAGCTTTACCGCTTCCTGCTCGACGATCCGCTGCCGGAGGACGAACGGCTGCGGCTCGAGGAGCTCTTTCGCGCCGACGACCACCGCGGCTGGTTCTCCGACGAGGACAACAAGGAGCGGCAGAACGAGCGGGACGAGGAGTCGCCCGACATCCCGGAGCCGAACGCACCGCCCATGGAGACCGAGCAGGAATGGAAGGACGTCTCCGACGCGATCGAGGAGGACATGAACACGATCTCGCGCGAAGCGGGCGACGCGGCCGCGGGACTGCGCAAGGCGCTGCGGCGGCTGAGCCGCGAGAAGCGGGATTACGCCGCCTTCCTCAAAAAATTCGCCGTGCGGGGCGAGGTCATGCAGCTCGACCCGGCGGAGTTCGATTATATCTACTATACCTACGGCCTCAGCCTGTACGGCAACCTCCCGCTGATCGAGCCGCTTGAATACCGCGAGGATCTGCGCATCCGCTCGTTCGTCATTGCCGTGGATACCTCGGGCTCGATCTCGGAGGAGCTCGTGCACGCCTTTCTGCAAAAGACCTTCAATATCCTCAAAGCCTCCGAGAGCTTCTTCTCCCGCGTGGACATCCGCATCCTCCAGTGTGACATGCAGATCCAGGATGAGCTGCGCGTCACGAGCCAGATGGATCTGGACGCGGCGCTGGAGAAGCTGACGCTCAAGGGCTTCGGCGGGACGGACTTCCGCCCGGTTTTCGAATATATCGACCGGCAGATCCGCTCCGGCGAGCTGCAGCAGCTCAAAGGACTTCTCTATTTCACAGACGGCTGCGGGACCTATCCGCAGCGCAAGCCCGACTATGACACCGCCTTCGTCTTTCTCGAAAACGAGGGCAACCAATACGAGGTTCCGCCCTGGGCCATCCGGCTCACGCTGGAACCGGAAGAGATCCTGGAGGACGTATGAACATCAAACAGGCAAAGCAGCAGGTCAAAAACGCCATGACCGCCTATTTTTCCAAGGACGAGTTTGGCGAATACGAGATCCCGCTCGAGCGTCAGCGCCCCATTTTCCTGATGGGGCCTCCGGGCATCGGCAAAACCGCCATCATGGAGCAGATCGCCCAGGAGCTGGGTGTGGGACTGGTGAGCTATTCCATGACCCACCACACGCGCCAGAGCGCCATCGGTCTGCCCTTCATCGCCAAAAAGAACTACGGCGGGAAGGAATACAGCGTCTCGGAATACACGATGAGCGAGATCATCGCCTCGGTCTATGACCTGATGGAGGAGACCGGCGTGAAGGAGGGCATCCTCTTCCTCGACGAGATCAACTGCGTCAGCGAGACGCTCGCCCCCGCCATGCTGCAGTTTTTGCAGTTCAAGGTCTTTGGCCGCCACCGCGTGCCGGACGGCTGGATCGTCGTCACGGCGGGCAACCCGCCGGAGTACAACAACTCCGTGCGCGAGTTCGACATCGTCACCTGGGACCGTCTCAAGCGCATCGACATCGAGCCGGACTACAAGGCCTGGAAGGAATACGCCGCGGAGACGATGGTACACGGCGCGATCCGCTCGTATCTCGACATCAAGGAGAGCGACTTTTACCGCGTCGAATCCACCGTCGACGGCAAGACCTTCGTCACCGCCCGCGGCTGGTCGGACTTAAGCGACATGCTGCGCCTGTACGAGAAAAACGGCCTGAAGGTGGACGCCGAGCTCGTCATCCAGTATCTGCAGAACAAGGAGGTCGCCAAGGGCTTTGCGCTCTATTACGACCTGTACAACAAATATCAGTCCGACTATCAGATCGGCCGCATCTTCGCCGGCGAGGCGGATGAGGAGGTCCTCTCCCGCGCGCGGGAGGCGAAGTTTGACGAAAAGCTCAGTCTGCTCGGCCTGCTCCTGTCCGGACTGGAGGAAAAATTCGCCGCCGTCGAGACGGAGGAGAAGGTGGCCGAGAGCCTGCTTGCCGCCGCAAAGGAGCTGCGCGGCGCCGGGGATGACGCCCTCGCCGCGCTGATTGCGGAGAAGAAAGAGGAGCTCGCCGCCGCCAAACAGGCAGGCAAGCTCTCCCGGCGCGAAGCGCAGATCCGCCGCCGCACGATCGCCGCGCTTGAGTGGGCGCAGGAGCAGATCGCTTCCCCGGCCGAGGTGACGGACGCGCTGCGCGCCCTCATCATCGCCCGCCGCGAGGAGCTGGGCAAAGCCGCGCAGGCGGCCGGGGCGGCGCTTGAAAACAGCTTTGCCTTCTGCGAAACGGCCTTCGGCGAGGGACGCGAGCTGCTGATCCTGGTCACGGAGCTCACGGCCGACAGCCACAGCGCCCACTTCATCGCCCGCTACGGCAGCGAGGGCTATTACCGCCATAACAAGGCGCTGCTCCTCTATGAGCGGCAGCAGACCATCCTGCGCGAGCTTGACGCGCTCGGAGATGAGGAGCTATGAGCAAGAAAAAAGAGATCCCCGTCCAGTTTTTCCTGCCCATCGGCGGAGGACTGGTGAACCAGTGCTGCTTCGTCAGCGAGGACGAGCTCGAGGAAAAAGACCCGGCGGCCAGGCTCCCCGCTCTGCTCGACAGGGCCGCGGCGGGGGAGCTCTCCGCCCGCACGCTTTCGCGCTTTCGGGATGAACTGCTGCGAGAGGCGGTGCGGTCCGACCGGGCCGAGGCGCTCGCCCGATTGCTCCCGAAAAAGCGTATGGAGCCGCAGCGCTTTGCCGCGCTCCTTTCCTTTGCCGAGAGCTGCCGCAGCCCCGACGCCGCAGCCGTGCTGCTCGCTTACCGCCGCGCACACTATACCACGACGGAGTTCGACGCGCTCGAGCAGCGGGAGCTGGATCGGGAGCTTGGGCTTTGTGCGCCGGACGAGAGCGAGCTGCGCCGCCTGTTCCGTCTGCGCTATCTAAAAGAGGGCGTCTGCATCTGCGGCGCTCGGGAGACGCAGCGCAGCTACGGGATCCCCGCGGCGATCGGCGGCCGCCCGGTCGTCGGGGTGGACGCCGCCGCCTTTTATACGCCCGACGCGATGCCGTGCGTCAGCCGCGCCTTTGCCGCGGACTTGCGGGCGCCGTCGATCGAGGGCGACAGCTTCCTTCTCGGCAGAGCGATGGAAAAGCGCGGCTGCGCCGAGACGCCGCTTGCCTGGCGCGTCCTGCGCCGGGAGGAGGGACGCGCGCTCGCTGTGTGCGAACGGGCCGTCGCCGTGCTGCCCTATCACGGGGAACTCCGGGAGGTCACCTGGGAGAGCTGCGATCTGCGTCATTGGCTCAACGGCGTTTTCCTGCCGCTGTGCTTCACGGCCGCCGAGCGGGAGCGCATCCTGCCCGCCGCGGTCGAGACGCCGGACAACTGCAATTTCGGTACGCCCGGCGGCGCGCGCACGGAGGACTATCTTTTCCTCCCGAGCGCCGAGGAGGCGTCCGCCCTCTTTAAAAGCGACGCGGAGCGTGCCCTTGGGCAGTGGTGGTGGCTGCGAACCCCCGGCTTTGACAACACCTTTGCCGCCACGGTCACGCCGGACGGCGCCGTCGTGAGGATCGGCAGCTTTGTCGATACGGACGACTATGCCGTCCGCCCCGCCATGTGGGTCAAACTATGACATTGCGTTTTTTGCGATCGACATCATCAACGTCTATCTGATCAAAGGACTGTAAGGAGACAGAAAAACATGAAAGAACTGTTTGAACGCGTCAGCATCCGCAAATATACGGACGAGCCTGTTTCGGACGAAAAGATCCGCGCGATCCTGCGGGCGGCCATGGCGGCGCCCTCGGCCGGCAACCAGCAGCCCTGGGAGTTTTTCGTGGTGCGCGACCGCGCCATGCTTGAAAGACTGTCCGAGGTCTCGCCCTACGCCGGCTGCACGAAGAAGGCGCCTGTCGCCATCGTCAGCGCCTACCGCGAGGGGCTCTGGGCCCAGGCTTATGCCCAGATCGACATGAGCATCGCGATGGAAAACCTGTGGCTCGCCTGCAGCGGGCAGGGGCTCGGCGGCGTGTGGCTCGGCATCGCGCCGATCGAGGAGCGCATGAAGGCCGTCGAGGAGATTGTCGGCATCCCGGCGGGACTGCACGCCTTTGCCGTTTTTCCGCTGGGCTATCCCGCCGAGAGCCGGGCGCAGCAGGACCGCTTCGACGAAAGCCGCATCCATTATATCTGACTTGCGGCACACGGACGAAGAGCAAACCCATCCCTGCCCATAGGAGAGAGACATGGCTTCAAAGAAAGAATATCTGGACTTTATCCTCGAACAGCTCTCACCGCTGGACGGCGTCGCTTACCGGCGGATGATGGGCGAATACATTCTCTATTATCAGGGGAAGATCATCGGCGGCATCTACGACGACCGCTTCCTCGTCAAGCGGACGCGCGCGGCGGAAAGGCTGATGCCGGACGCGGCGCCCCAAACACCGTATCCGGGCGCAAAGGAAATGCTTCTTGTCGACAACGTCGACGACCCGGCTTTTCTTAAGCGGCTGCTGCGTGCGATGGCCGACGAACCGCCCGCCGGGCGGGGTGCAAGATGAAGGCGCATTATCATCTTCCCGGTCTGTTCGAATTTTATGAGCTGTACCGCCTTTTTCTGCCGCTGTACCGCTCCCACCGGGAATATTTTTACGACTGGTGCGAGATCGGCTCGATCTACGGCGCGCCGGCCGACTGCCTCTGGGGCGGCGGGCGCGTCGGCTTCGGCGAGGCAAAGGCGGACGAGGTAGCTATGCTGATGCGCGAGTACGGCGTCTCTTCCCGCCTCACCTTCAGCAACTCGCTTCTCCGCGCCGAGCACCTCTCCGACAGAAGCTGCAACGCGCTCTGCGCCCTGTTCGAGAAAAACGGCGAGACGAAAAACGGTGTGATCCTCACCTCGGAGCTGCTGCTCGGGTACCTGCGGCAGCACTATCCCGGCTTTTATTTCGTCTCGTCCACTACCAAGGTGCTCACGTCCTTCGATCAGCTCGACGCGGAGCTCGGCCGAACGGAATTTGACGCTGTCGTGCCGGACTTCCGGCTGAACAAGGACTTCGAACATCTCCTCGCGCTCCCGGATGAGAAGAAGGGGAAGCTCGAGTTCCTCTGCAACGAGTGCTGCGATTTTGCCTGCGCCGAGCGGCGGGCGTGCTATGAGAACGTCAGCCGCAAAAACCTCGGCGAGAGCTGTGCGGACCATATCTGCGCCTCACCGGCCGCCGCCGGGGGCTATCGCTTTTCCGCGGCGATGAAGAATCCCGGCTTCATCGGGATCGGCGACATCCAAAACGTCTATCTGCCGAACGGCTTTTCCCACTTCAAGCTCGAGGGACGCAGCCTCGGCAGCGCGATCGTGCTGGAGTTCCTGCTGTACTATCTGACAAAGCCGGAATATCAGCTGAACGTGCGCGAGGCGATCTATCTCGACAGCGCGCTCGATCTGTTCTGACCGCGGCTCTTTGAATCTGTATCAAAAAAATGAAAAGGAGATAAACATGAAGAATCTAGGCTTTGGCATGATGCGGCTCCCGGTGCTCTCCGGCCCGACCGACTTTGACTATCCCCATCTCGAACGGATGGTGGACGCCTTCCTCGACGCCGGCTTCACCTATTTTGACACCAGCTATGTCTATCACAACGGCAAGAGCGAGGAGGCGACCAGAAAGGCGCTTATAGAGCGCCACCCGCGGGAGAGCTTTACCGTCGCGACCAAGTTCCCGACCTTCATGCTGATCCCGGAGGAGAAGATCGACGGCGTTTTCGAAAGCCAGCTACGCAATCTCGGCGTAGACTATATCGACTACTATCTGCTCCACAATATCCAGACGGTCTACTACGACGGCTATGACGGCCTCGGCGGTATCGTCAAGACCACGCATCTCTTCGACCATGCGAAGAGATGGAAGGAAGAGGGAAAGATCCGTCACCTGGGCATCTCGTTCCACTCCTCCGCGAGACTCCTCGACCGCGTGCTTACCGAGCATCCGGAGATCGAATTCGTCCAGATCGCGCTCAACCCCATCGACTGGGACAGCGAGCTGGTCCAGGCCGGGCTCTGCTATGATGTGATCCGCCGCCACGGCCGCAAGGTCGTCATCATGGAGGCGGTCAAGGGCGGCGGTCTTGCCAGACTGCCGGCGGAGGCGGAGTCGCTTTTGAAGGCCGCGCATCCGGATTGGAGCATCGCCTCCTGAGCGTTGCGTTTCAGCCTGGACAAGGACGACGTGATCGCCGTGCTCTCCGGCATGAGCACGCTCGAGCAGGTGCTCGACAATACGAAAACGGCCAATGAGGCCGCACCGCTCACGGAAGCGGACAAAAAGACGCTCGCCGAGGCCATGCGTATCTACCGCGAAAGCGCGCCGATCCCCCAGAGCGAGATCGACGGCCTTAAGGGTGTTTTGTATCACGGCGTGCCGGTCAGCGCGATCCTGCAGGCGTACAGCATCTGCCAGATCCAGCCCGATCCCGGCTTCTCGGACGACAACAACTATCTGAAAAACGCCATTGCCGAGGCCGAGCATGTGGACTTCCACCATGGCCTTGAAAGGCAGGCCGTGCTCGCGCCGGACGGCCGGGACATCACGGAAACGGTCGAAAAGGCCGTCGCCTGGCTGACGGAAAACAGCTTCTGACAGGAGAACAACCATGTTCAAGGACTGGCAGCTTGCCATGATGGAGGACTATGGCCTGACGGACACCGGCACGGGGCTCATCAACCGTGTCGCGCGCCGTCTTGCCGAAAGTCCAAACGACACGATCGAGACGGGCGAGTTCCGCAGCGCCTGCCTCTCCTGCGGTGTCGATCCCGATTCCTTTACCCAGAGCGATTTCTCCGAGCTGCAGCGAAAGCTGAACGAGATCACATGAAGAAACGAACGGAAAGGAGGGTACGGACATGAACCGGACCCTGCGGGAAGACGCGGACGCGATCGTCCGCGCCTCCATCGCCGCCGTGCTGCCGGACGAGGCCGTACGCCGCACGCTCCGGGATTACCGCCCCGGGGCTGGGAAGACGCTTCTCGTCGCGGCGGGCAAGGCGGCCTGGCAGATGGCGCGCGCCGCGGCGGACACGCTCCATCGTGTCGACGGCGGCGTCGTCATCACGAAATACGGCCATGTGAAGGAGCCGATCCCGGGCCTCGTCTGCTGCGAGGCGGGGCACCCCGTGCCGGATGAAAACGGCTTTGCCGCGACCGGGAAGGCGCTTGCCCTCGTCGAAGGGCTCAGCGCCGGGGACACGGTGATCTTCCTGCTCTCCGGCGGGGGCAGCGCCCTGTTCGAGCTGCCGCTCATCCCCGGGGAGGAGCTGCGGGATATCACGCGCCAGCTTCTCGGCTGCGGGGCGGACATCGTGGAGATCAACGCGATCCGCAAGCGGCTCTCGGCGGTCAAGGGCGGCCGTTTTGCGCTCGCCTGCGCCCCGGCGCGGGTGCTCTCCGTCGTGCTCAGCGATGTGCTGGGCGATCCGCTGGACAGCATCGCGAGCGGCCCTGCCTATCCCGACGGCACGAGCTGCGCCGATGCGCTCGCCGTGGTCGAAAAATACGGTCTTCGTCTGTCGGACGCCGCGCTCGCCCTTCTCCGGCGCGAGACGCCGAAGGAGCTTCCCGGCGTCGAGACCCATGTCAGCGGCTCGGTGCGCGAGCTGTGCGCCGCGGCCGGAAGGGCCGCGAGGGAGCTTGGCTATGAGCCGGTCTTCTTGACTGACCGCCTCTCCTGCGAGGCGCGCGAGGCGGGGCGCTTTTTGTCCGCGATCTTAAAAAGCCATGCCGGCTCCGGCCGCGCGCTTGCTTTTATCGCGGGTGGGGAGACCGTCGTCAGACTGACGGGGAACGGTCTCGGCGGACGCAACCAGGAGCTTGCGCTTGCGGCCTGCGAGGGCATCGCCGGACTCGCGGAGGCCGCGGTCTTCTCCGTCGGCAGCGACGGAACCGACGGCCCCACGGACGCGGCCGGCGGCTTTGTGGACGGCGAGAGCTTTGAAAAGCTGAAAGCCGCCGGGCTGGAGCTTCACGCCGTGCTTGGGGACAACGATTCCTATCATGCGCTCGCGGCCATCGGCGGGCTGATCGTCACCGGCCCCACGGGGACGAACGTCAACGACGTCTCCGTGGCCCTGCTGCGCGCATAAACCGCTATACGAAAAGCACCCTCGCCTGCATCCGCGCAGGCAGGGTGCTTTTCCCTGCGCCGTCCGCGGCGATTCTTGACACCGCCGCGGGGGATTGAGTATAATCAGCCTGATAACAGACGGCGCGGCTGTGCTTTACCGTCGTTCAAGCCGCGGCAAAGGAGTGTTCACGATGACGATCGACGAAAAGATCAGCAGCACAAACGTCAAATCGCCCCCCGGCTGGCTGTACTGGATCCTTATGAAGGTGACGGGGATCTTAAACCGGCTGAGCAACACGCACTTTCGCTATCGCGCGCGCCCCTCGGAGGAGCGCGGCTCGATCGTCATGATCGCGAACCACGCCTCCCGCGTGGACTACCAGTTCACGGCGCCGCCCTGCTATCCGAAAAAGCTGAACTATGTCGTGGGCTACAACGAATTTTTCCGCTTCCCCACCAATCTGCTCCTGCCGACGATGCAGGTCATCCCAAAGAAGAACTTCACGCCCGACGCCCACGCCCTGCGCCAGATCCTGCGCGTCATCGCAAACGGCGGCAACATCTGCCTCATGCCCGAGGGGATGAGCTCTATCACCGGCATGGCGCAGCCCGTCATCCCCGGCGGGGCGAAGCTGCTGAAAAAGCTGGGCGTGCCGGTGTATTATTCCAAGATCTCCGGCGGGTATCTGACCTATACCAAGCACTGCCTGGACGAGCGCAAGGGGCGCATCGACGTCGTCGTCGACCGGATGTTCACGCCCGAGCAGCTGGGGGCGATGAGCGTGGAGGAGATCGAGGACACGATGAACCGCCTTCTCGCCCATGACGATTACATGTGGAACCGCAAGGCGCACGTCGCCTTTGACGGCAAGGGGCAGATGGCGAAAAAGCTCGACACGCTGCTCTACCTCTGCCCGAAGTGCGGCGCAAAATATGAGATGGACTGCGCGGGCAATACGATGACCTGCCGCAAGTGCGGCAACAGCGTCGAGCTCGACGAGTTCTACCAGCTCCACCCGGTGGGGGACAGCGTCTGTCCCGAGCTTGTGACCGACTGGACCATCCTCGAGCGCGAGCGCGCGGCCGAGGAGGTCAGACGAGACGACTTCTGCCACAGCGGCCACGTCCGCGTAGGCGTGCTGCCGGAGCATAAGGCCCTGACGGGCGACGCGACCTCGCTGATCCGCGGCGAGGGCACGCTGACGCTCGACCACGACGGGCTGCACTTTGACGGCGTGCTCGAGGGGGCGCCCTTCCGCTTCACGATCGCAAGCGCCCAGCTGCCGACCTACGGCATGTGCACGGACATCAGCCGCTTTTACACCTTTGTCGACGGCCGCTTTCTGGAGTTTTATCCGGACGCGGGCGACGTGCTGCTCTGGGATCACCTGACCGAGGAGCTGCACCGCTTCCAGGGCGGCAAGTGGCAGAACACGCCCTACCGCCACCGTGAAGACTGAAAAGCACCCCCGGGGCGGCACCGCGTCCGCTCCGAAAGGAAAGGAGAAAACATGAAAAAAAGCATCTGCATCCTGCTTGCCGCCATCCTTCTGCTCGGCCTGTGCGCCTGCGGCGCGAAGCCGGCGGAGGAAGTAAAAGAATGGACCCGCGCGGGTTATTTCTCTGACGAGAACGAGGATATGATTTCCATCACGTGGATGGACGATATCGACGAGCCCGGCTGGTACGTCGGCGTCATGCTCGGCGAACTGTGGGGCGGCTGCACGCTTCCGCAGGTGGGCAACACCCTGCACGGCGACCTCAACGCCTGGGACGAGAGCGCCGAGCCTTTTGTCGTGACCATATCCGAGGAGGGCGAGGACGGCCTGCTGCTTGAGATCGAGGGCGGCGAGAGCTATCACTTTGTCCCGGCGGAAATGCAGGAGGCCACCATCATCACCACCGTCAACACCGAGGGCTTCGGCAACATCGCCACCGGCGAGGGAGAGGGCACGCCGGAGATCGACCCGGAGCGTCCCTTCCAGTCCGCGCAGATCAATCTGGCTGATCCGACCGTATACACCTTTGTCGCCTGGCCGAAAACCGGCAGCCTGTTCGTCAAGTGGACGAAGGACGGCGAGGACTTCTCCACCGACGCGCAGATCACCGTCCGGCTGGACGAGAGCGCGGCGTACGTCGCCGTGTTTGAAGAGGATCCCGACTGGCAGAATCCCGTCATGAACTTTGTCGGCGAGTACCAGTCCGAGCGCGCGAACGCCAAGGTCGAGTGCTTCGGCTATGACGAGGCCCTCGTCAATATCGACTGGGGCGGAAGCGCCTGGGAGACGGCCCATTGGACCATTATCGGCAAGCTTGACACCGAGACGCTCACCATCTCCTATGAGGGCGCCGGGAAGTCGATCCTCACCTATGGCGAGGACGGCGAGATCGCAAATCAGGAGGACGTCTACGGAGACGGCACCGGCACGATCACCTTTAACGCTGACGGCACCTTTACCTGGCACGAGGATCAGAGCGAGTACGGCACGGACATGGTGTTCGAGCCGATCCCCGTCGAGGAATGACGCACCGCGATGCCACATTACAGAGAATAAACAGGGCGGCAGATCGTTCGATCTGCCGCCCTGTTGTTTTTCTTTACGCGTCCGGCTCCTCCGCGCGGGCGAGATAGGCCTGCTTTTCCCGCTCGTCCTCCGCCTCGAGAGAGCTGGAGTTGTGTATGCCGCCGAGCGATTCCATGTGGTGCCGGAACTCATGGCGAAGGATGCCGCGCAAAAGCTCCTTCGCCTGCGTCGCGCCGATGTCGGGATAGACCCGGTCGAACGAGCCCCTGTACATCACGACCTGGCGGATGCCGGAGGAAATCTGGTATTCTCCGAGCGTGAAGAGGTCGTCACCGCGGGCATAGGACGGGATCTTCACCGCCTCCGACACGATCACGCCGCCGCTCAGCTCCCGGAAAAATTCCGCCGGCAGCTCGTCGAGCAGCTCGGACACGATCCGGCTGTATTCCTCCTCACTGAGCACGCGCCCCCTCCTCTCCGCTCCGCGTTATTATCTTCCTTTTGCTTCATATGATCATTATACCCCGCGGCGCGGCGGCTTTCAACGAAAAAAGGGGAAAAGACCGCGCTTGAAAATCTTGTCTTTCGCGCCGTTGTCTGATAAACTTTCCTCATGGGCAGCCCCTCCCGCGGGGGACATACGAGACCAGACAAAAGGAGAGATCGCCATGTTCGTATTCTGGGGAGACGGCTCGGCTTCGTCCCGGGCTCTTGTGGACGCCATCCGCGTGCGCAGCACGGAAAACTTCAACTGGACCTTTATCTTCATCCTAGCCGTCGTGTTCTATGTTTACTGGAGCGAGATCAACAAGAAAAATTACGAGGCGATCTATGCCGGGCTCGCCCTCTACGGCGTACACTGGCTCTATGAGATCGCAAACGCCGTCATCGGCCATGTCGCCGGCTATCCGCTGTGGTCGGTCTCCAACGCCTCGACCACCTTTATCCTGCTCATCGGCGTGTGCTGGGAGCTGTCGATGATGTTTTCGCTGGCGGGCATCATCTCCTTCAAGATGCTGCCCCACGACAGATCGA
>Ga0256405_10006522_pt1 | contig 18569 bp, 15 predicted proteins | sample RumenRJG_02DNA_FD_189096 | JGI IMG/M metagenome (GOLD analysis project Ga0256405, IMG submission 189096) | Bovine rumen microbial communities from Lethbridge, Alberta, Canada - RJG_02 | ecosystem: Host-associated > Mammals > Digestive system > Stomach > Rumen | place: Canada: Alberta... | reverse complement strand
GCGGCAAAATGAAATTCTCTGGCGCCTTAGGCGATTCCGGCAAAGAAGAAACCCGCAAGTTATGGGGCTTCTACGATGCTTGGAACAATGAAATCTACACCAAAACCGGTTTAGGTTTCGAACAACTCGATCCATATTGCGTCCCTTCTACCGATTTCATTGTTGCTTATAAGAATGCGATCTCTAGCAAGGTGAATTCCATTCGTTCTTGTATCGCTACGCGCAGCGACTATTTCGGCCATTATGGCGCGAATGGTGACTGGCGTGTCGCAATCCAAGAGAAGAACTGGGGTTATGCTTGGAGCAAAGGTTTCCTTGAAGGCTTGCTTGTCTTCCCAGTCTCCTGGATGGTCGATACCTTTGCCTATGGCATGGACCCAGCGCTTTCTGGCGTCGGCCAAATCTTAGCCCTTGTCTTCGTCACTTTGATTGTTCGTGGTTTGTTGATCCTTGTCTCCTTCCGCTCGACAATGTCGATGCAGAAGATGCAGACACTTCAGCCAGAACTTGCGAAGATTCAGGCTAAATATCCTAACGCGAACACCAATCAGGCCGAAAAACAGCGCTTATCGCAGGAACAGATGGCACTTTATAAGCGTCATAAGATCAATCCATTCAGCCAAATCATCGTGTTGATCTTCCAGTTCCCTGTCTTCATCTCTGTTTGGAGCGGCTTACAGGGCTCTGCTGCGATGTCCACTGGTACGTTCTTGAATATGCGTCTATCGGACACCATCCAATCCATCTTGTTCAACGTGAAAGCGGAAGGATGGGCTGCAAACGCCACCGGATGGTGGACGGCATTAGTCTTGTTCCTCTTGATGGCGGGCACGCAGATCTTCTCGATGATCTTGCCACGCATCTTCCAGAAGATCCAGGCCAAGAAACAAGTCAAGTTATCCAAGAATCCAGCTCAGGATTCTCAGAATAAGACCATGAAATGGGTTTCTATCGCGATGATGGGTTTCACCATCGTCATGGGCTTCATGCTTCCTTCCGCGATGGGCGTCTATTGGTTGATCACCGGTTTAATCGCCGCACTTCAGACCACGATTACCCAACTCATTTTAATGAAGTCGAAGAATAAGAAAGGCAACAAATAACCATGAGAGAATTTCAAGCGAAAACAGTTGAAGAAGCTGTTGCTATGGCATGCCAGGAACTTGGCATTGCTGAAGAAAAACTCGTTTACGAAGTCAAGGAGGAGAAAAAAGGCTTATTCCGCAAAACCGCGACCATTGCTGTCTACGAAGACGAAGATGCCGCGAAATACGCAGAAGAATACCTTCGCAACGCCATCCAAGCGCTTGGCATCGATGTCATCATCGAGAGCAAACGTGAAGATGAGATCATCAAAGTCTCCATCGATTCCGAACGTAACCCAGCCTTAATCGGCAAAGGTGGTAAAACCCTTCAGGCGCTCAATGAGCTCACCAAACTCGCGGTCTCCAATAAGTTCCGTCGCCGCTACCGCATCCTTCTCGATGTCGGCGGTTATAAGGAAGACAAATATGGCCGCCTTGCTCACTTTGCAAAACGCATGGCGAAGCAAGTTCAGCGCACTCATATCGATGTCCGCCTTGATCCAATGACACCAGACGAAAGAAGAGCCGTTCACAATGCCCTCACTGGTTGGGAGCACATCAAAACCGAATCTTCTGGCGAAGGCGCGGATCGTGCGATCAACATTCGTTATATCGACTAATTACATCAAAATCTCGAAAAGAGCGTCAAACCGGCGCTCTTTTTGTGTTTTTGAGGCATATGCAACGCAAAGTGATAACGTAACAAAAGCAATTCGCTTATAATAAGCGAGGTATGTTTGATTCCACGATTATCGCTCTCGCTACTCCACCGCTTCCCTCTGCGCTTTCTTTGATTAGAATCTCGGGGAAGGATGCTTTTGCATTGACTGATAAGATTTTCTCTAAGAAGGTAACTGGCGTGACTGCTCCAACGATCTTCTATGGCAAGATTATGGATCAAGAGGAAGTCGTGGATATGGTGATTGTGTTAGCCTACCCCGCGCCTAAAACATTCACTGGCGAAGATATCGTTGAAATTACCTGTCATGGCTCACCGCTTATTGCGAACCAAATCATTGGGCTTTATCTAAACAATGGAGCCAATTATGCAACGAGAGGCGAATTCTCTTCTAGAGCCTTCTATAACGGTAAAATGGACCTTATCGAAGCAGAAGCTGTGAATGAAGTGATCCATGCAACAACGGTTGAAGCTAAAAACCTTGCAATGCTGTCGCTTTCTGGCGAGACCAGTAAATTAATTGGTCCATTAAAAGAAGATATCGCTGGCCTTTTAGCATTGTTAGAAGTCGGTATTGATTTTCCGGAATATGATGAAGAAGAAGCCATCTCCAATGAGAAGGTTGTTATAGGCTGTCGCGAAATCAGAAAGAAGATCACAAAGCTGATTGAAGAAGGACAAGAGGGCAAGATTGCCAAAGAAGGCATTAAAGTCGCAATTGTTGGTGAGCCAAATGTTGGCAAGTCCTCTATTCTCAATGCCTTGCTTAAAGAAAACAAAGCCATTGTTTCCGATATTCCTGGTACGACAAGAGATGTCGTGGAAGGGGCAATCTCCATCGATGGCATCCCTGTATATTTATTAGATACAGCTGGTATCCATGAAACCGATGACCGTTTGGAAAAACTCGGCGTGGAAAGATCCTTATCCTCTATTGAGAACGCAGACCTTGTTTTATTCGTGCATGATGCAAGCAATGAAAACATCAATGAAGATGAATTGAGGCGGCTTTTGCAGGGAAAACGCGTTATTGAGGTGTTTAATAAGCTTGATAAAGTGCAATCCAGGAAAGAAGATGCAGTCTATTGCAGCGCGCTTGATGGCAATATTGAAGAACTCAAGGTCGCGATTAGAAAAGCAATCGGCGTTTCTAATGATGTCTTTAAATTACCTTCCTTATCCTCAGCTCGTCAGCTTGCTTTATTAAGGCAGATTGAACAGGCTTTAGGCCAGGCTGAAAATGATGCCGCGATGATGATGACCTTAGACCTTGTTTCTGTGCATTTGCAAGAAGCTTACCGTTACGCGCGTGAACTATTAGGAGAAGAACCAACGCAAGATCTTGAAGATGAGATCTTCTCTAGGTTCTGTGTTGGCAAATGAGCATCCAATATTTCGATTCCCATTGTCATTTAGGAGACGATGCCTATCTAGAAGACCTGGAGCAGGTGATTTCAACTGCATCTAACGAGGGTTTGACCCGCATGCTAACACTTGGTTGGAACCTGAAGAGTTCTAAAAAGGCGGTTGAGTTAGCCCATCGCTTTGAACTTGTCTATGCAGCGGTTGGATTCCATCCAGAGAACCTAGAAGAAGTCTCCGATGAAGCATTAGAAGAAATCAAAGTGCTTGCGCAAGATCCAAAGGTCATCGCAATTGGCGAGATCGGATTAGATTATTATTGGTATAAAGATCCTAAAGATCATGAAAAACAAAAGGTTTGGCTGATCAAGCAAATCGACTTAGCTAATGAACTTGGACTGCCAGTTTCGATACACGCTAGAGAGGCATCTTTCGACATCCTTCAGCTATTAACTGAACATCCTGTGAAGAACAACGCTGTGCTCCACTGCTACTCTGGTTCTGTAGAAAGCTTAAAATCCCTTGCAAAACTAGGATATTATTTTGGTTTTGACGGCCCAATTACCTACAAGAATGCGATTGTTCCTAAAGAATGCGTCAAAGCATGCCCCATCGATCACCTTCTGGTTGAAACAGACTCCCCATATTTATCCCCTGTACCTCTAAGAGGCACAAGGAATGAGCCGAAAAACATCCCAATCATCGTAAAAACTATGGCAGAACTGCGTGATTTATCCATTGAAGAGATGACGGACGTTTTAAATGATAATTTTAGGCATTTGTTTCACGTGTAACCTATATGAAGACTCCATTTGCACCCCTATTAGTCGTTGAAGGCATTACAGACGTGGCATTCTTGCAGTCTTTTTTAGATGCTGAGTTCGTTACGACGAATGGTTCAGATGTTCCACGTGAAACTATAGACTATATTAAAGAAGTCATTAAGACCAGAGACGTAGTTGTCCTTACTGATCCGGATAGTCCTGGCAAACGAATTAGAGATGTTTTGGATGCAGAAATCCCCAATTTGATGCATGCATATATCAACAAAGAGGATGCAATTAAGAAACATAAGGTCGGTGTGGCCGAATCTAGCCCTGAAGTTGTGCTAGAAGCTCTCGCATTCGCATTAGAATACAAAGGCAAACCTAAAGGTAATCTAACATATCAAGATTTATTTGAATGCGGCTTAATGGGGTGTGATAATTCTGCTAGAAATCGCGAAATAGTTGCAAAAACTCTACATTTGGGCCATGCAAACGCGAAAACTCTATTAAAACGCATCAATCTATTAGGCATCAATAAAGAACAAATCAAGGAAGCATTGAACCATGAATGAAGAATCCTTTTTCCAAAATGTAGCCTCGTATAAGTTTCTGACCAAGAAAGAAGTTGGACAGAATTTTCTAGTGGATGCCTCTTCGGCTAAGCGCATCGTTGATGCTTTGATGATTGTCCCAAATGAAAAGGTCCTTGAGATTGGCTGCGGTGCGGGATCCTTAACCTATTTCTTATCTAATTATGATAACGAGATGGACATCATCGATATTGATGAAGCGATGCTATCTAAGGTCAAAGAGGATTTTAAATCGCATAGCAACTTGAATATCATCTATGGCAATGCGGCGAAATACGATTACCGTCCATACCAAAAGATCATTGGTAATCTTCCCTACTACATCACTTCATTGATTATTGAGAATGTCCTTGTCGGTGGTGAGAACCTCCAAAAAGCCGTTTTCATGATCCAAAAAGAAGCTGCAGACCGTTTACTTGCGAAAGCCGGTACCAAAGAATATGCACCCCTCTCGGTTTTAATGGGCCTTTGTTATCAAAGCAAGCGCCTTTTTAACGTCTCTAGGAACGCTTTTGTGCCTGCCCCGCATGTGGATTCCACCGTTATTGAAATCGTTAAAACAAATGAGGTTCCATTAGAGGAAGGCGCATCCGCATTCAAGCTTGCTACTGCCCTTTTCCGCTTCCGCCGCAAAACAATATTCAATAATTTAAAAAATATCGTTTATGACGGCGATAAAACGAGTACAATCCTTGCTGCAACAGGAATTGATGAGAAATCAAGACCAGAAGATTTAACCCCATTAGATTACTTAAAACTATCCAAAGCGATTAAAGAGACGAAATAACCGTATGATCGTTAAAAGCTACGCAAAAATCAATTTATCATTAAAGATAAAAGGTGTGCTTGAGAATGGCTACCATGATCTCGAGATGATCAACCTGCCTTTAGATATGCATGATGTGCTTGAAATCGAGACGAATCCTCAATTCCAAGATACTTTTATTACCTGTGATGAAGTGCGCTTGATGCTTTTACGTTCTAATCTCGTCACCAAAGCCGTGGATAAACTACGTGAGGAATATCAATTCAAGCAGCAGTTCCTAATCCATATTCATAAAGAGATTCCATTCTCTGCTGGGCTTGGTGGAGGCAGCAGCAACGCTGCAGTCACCCTTCAGGCACTGAATAAAATCTTGAAATTAGGAGCCAGCGAGGAACGTCTCGCTGAAATTGGTAAGCCATTAGGATCCGATATCCCATTCTTTCTCAATCCTCACCCATGTTTGGTGGAAGGTATTGGGGAAAAACTCACCCCAATTAAGATGAAGGCACCGTTCCACTGCTTGATTGTCAAACCAACAAGAGGTTTATCGACCAAAGAGGTCTATGCTGTCTGCGATAACTTTCCGCGTGTTGAAATCAATACTGAAAAAGTCATTGAAGGCTTAGCCTTAGGCGATGAACAGATGATCGCGGATAACCGTGGCAATGATTTGCAAGCCGCGGCGATCTCCTTGGCCCCTGAAATTCAGGATATCCTAGATGAAATGAAGAAACTTGGCTTCGTCTTATATGGTATGACGGGCTCTGGTAGCAGCTGCTATTGCTTATCCTTTAATCAAAAGAAGATCAAAGAGGCGGAAAAAGCTTTCCAGAAATGGGATTGCGATGTCATCCCATGCAAAACCATGTTATAACTCGGAGACCCATCATGCATTTTACAGAAGAAGCACAAAATCTCTTCCACAAAGCCATGGAAGAGATCGGCAAAGATGTATTCCATATCGAGTTGGTCCAACATGGCTGCGGTGGCAAGGGACTAAACCTCAAACTAATTACCAAAGAAGAAGCAACACGTATTGTTGAGATTGATGGCATCGCAGTTGATATCAGCGAAGATGATGATGCCTTCTTAAAGGAATTCACCTTTGAAGAATATAATGGCAACATCAAAGTCGTTCCTCCAGCAGGCTACAAGCCTGGATGTCATGGTGGATCTACCTGCGATGATTGTGAAGATTGTGGCGATTGCGATCATTGTCATTAAAAATACTTGAAATTGACGGCAAAACTGCCGTCTTTTTATATACAAAAAGCAGGGGATTGCTCCCCTGCTCTAGGTTTGAAGTGAGATTACTTCTTGGCTTTGCGCTCACGGGTGATCGCCGCTTGGGCCGCTGCGAGGCGGGCAAGTGGGACACGGAATGGAGAGCAAGAGACATAGTCGAGGCCAACAGCATCATAGAACATGATGGATGCTGGATCGCCACCGGTTTCACCGCAGACACCGATTAAGAGGTCTGGACGGGTTGCACGGCCACGCTCGACGGCAATCTTAACGAGTTCACCAACACCTTCGACATCAATGGTCTGGAATGGGTCGAATTCGTAGATCTTGTTTTCTTGATAGGTTGGGAAGAACTGTGGGACGTCATCACGGGAGAAGCCCATGGTGAGCTGGGTGAGGTCGTTGGTGCCGAAGGAGAAGAATTCCGCTTCTTTGGCAAGATCCCCAGCGCGTAAGGCGCCCCTCGGGATTTCGATCATGGTGCCAACGTGATAGACGAGTTTCTTACCGGCTTTGGCAAACTCTTCTTCAACGGCTTTGACAACCACTTTCTTCGCGAACATATATTCCTTGAATTCGCCAGCGAGAGGAATCATGATCTCTGGTTCGATATCATGTCCGAGCTCGGCGGACGCTTTCAAAGCGGCCTGGACGATGGCACGGGCAAGCATCGCATAGATTTCAGGATAGGCGATGCAAAGACGGATGCCACGGAAGCCCATCATTGGGTTGGCCTGGTGGAGCTGGTTGATGCGATCTTTGACCTTCTGGACAGAGACGTTCAACTTCTCAGCGATGTCTTTGATGTTCTTCTCATCAGTGATTTCTGGGAGGAATTCATGGAGAGGTGGATCCAAGAGACGGATGTTAACCATCGAGTCTGGGTTGGCCATATACATTTCATAGAAATCGCCGACCATGAATGGACGGATGCGCTCAAGGGCGGCTTCACGCTGCTCAGTGGTATCAGAGAGAATCATGGAGCGCATATTGAGGATACGGTCATCGGCGAAGAACATACGCTCGGTACGGCAGAGACCGATGCCTTCAGCGGAGAAGCGGCGGGCATTACGAGCGTCTTCTGGGGTATTGCAGTTCGCGCGGACTTTGAGATGGCGATACTTATCGGCCCATCCCATTAAGCGGCCAAAGTCGCCGCCGAGGTCTGCTGGAACCATCTTGATTTCGCCTTCATAGACGAGACCGGTGGAACCATTGACGGAGAGGACATCACCTTCGTGGTAGACGCGATCACCGACTTTCACGGTCTTTTCAGCTTCGTTGACAACGATTTCAGAAGCACCGGCAACGCAGCACTTACCCATGGAACGGGCAACGACAGCAGCGTGGGAAGTCATACCACCGCGGGCGGTGAGGATGGCTTCGGAGTTAACCATACCGATGATATCTTCTGGAGAGGTTTCGGAACGAACGAGGACGACTTTACGTCCGGCATCATGCCATGCTTTGCAATCTTCAGCGGTGAAGACGATCGCACCGGTGCCAGCACCTGGAGAGGCTGGTAAGCCGTGGATGACTGGTTCGTGGGCCTTGAGGTCCTTTTCGTCGAAGGTTGGATGGAGCAAGTCATTGAGCTGCTTTGGTTCAACGCGAAGGACGGCTTCTTTTTCGTCGATTAAGCCTTCATCGACGAGATCGCAAGCGATCTTGAGGGCGGCGCGGGCGGTACGCTTACCGTTACGGGCCTGGAGGAAGTAGAGAACACCTTTTTCGATGGTGTATTCCATATCCTGCATATCATGGAAGTAGTTTTCCATACGGACAATGGTTTCCATGAACTGCTTGTAGACTTCTGGCATACGGCGCTGGAGTTCGTCGATGTGAAGCGGGGTACGGACGCCTGCGACGACGTCTTCGCCCTGAGCATTTGGAAGGAACTCAGCGTAGATCTTCTTTTCGCCAGTACCTGGGTCACGGGAGAAGGCGACACCAGTGCCGGAATCTTCGCCCATGTTACCGAAGACCATCGACTGAACGTTAACGGCGGTGCCCCATTCATATGGGATGCCGTTCATCTGACGATAGACGTTGGCGCGTGGGTTGTCCCAGCTACGGAAGACGGCTGCGACAGCCTCTTTGAGTTGGACGTATGGATCGGTTGGGAAGTCTTCACCAAAGACTTTCTTGTAGTAAGCCTTGTATTCACCAACGAGGACTTTGAGTTGCTCGGTGGTAACTTCGGTGTCGAGCTTGTAGCCATTTTTTTCCTTGAGTTCATCAAGCATGGCATCCATATCGGTTCTTGGATGGCCTTTTGCGATGTTGGTGAACATCAAGATGAAGCGGCGATAGGAGTCCCAGGCAAAACGATCGTTGCCTGCGAATTTCGCGAGCTTTTCAACAACCACGTCGTTGAGACCGAGGTTGAGAATGGTGTCCATCATGCCTGGCATGGATGTTCTTGCGCCAGAACGGACGGAGACTAAGAGAGGCATAACGCCATCTTTCTCGCCGCCGAAGGACTTGTTGTTTTTTGTTTCGATATCGTGAACGTGTGCAACGATATCATTCCACACGAAGTCTGGGATCTTCTTTCCAGATTCGTAGTAGAGGGTGCAGGCTTCGGTAGAGATGGTGAAGCCGGCTGGAATGTTGATGCCAGCAGCAGTCATCTCGGCAAGGCCGAAACCTTTTCCACCAAGGATTTCTTTGCCCAATTTAGCTTCATGGGCTTCCTTGAAGGAATAAACGTACTTTTTCTCTGCCATTTTTTCCTCCTAATGACATATAGGGGTTTTACCCCGATGAGAGAATATTATCACAAGTTTGCTTGTTCTTAGAACAAGAAATATTCACGATTGATATGTTTCTTTTTTATCTAGTAAAAAAGACGCGGTTTTTGCGCGCCTTTTTATGATTTTGGGAGATTATTGATTGATTCGATAGATGGCTTCTTTGCCGTCTTGCTCGTAGAGATACTTCCAAAGAAGCTGTGTGATCGCATGGCAGAAGGTCATGTGGATGTCTTCGGTGATTTGCATATCGTCTACGGGTGCATGTAAGCGATAATCCGCCATCTTGGCGATCTTGCCACCTTCATATCCGGTCATCGCGACGATTCTTGCGCCGATTTCTTTGGCGTATTCGACGGCTTTGACGATGTTATGTGAATTGCCAGAGCCCGAGATTGCAAGGACGACATCGTCTTTGGTGAGCTTATCTTTTAGTTGATATGCGAACACGTTGTCATAGGAATCGTCGTTGGCGATCGCCATCATGATAGGGACGTTGTCATTGAGACAAACCATGCGGAATTTATGATCGAGGTTGCAGCAAGTGCCTTTGTTGAAGTCGCAGACCATATGGGAGGCAGTCGCGGCCGATCCGCCGTTGCCGAAAACATAGATCGTCGCATGTTTTTCATAAGCATCAAGGAAAAGGTTCATGCAAGCGTCAATCGCTTCATAATCCAAGGCGTCGATCACCTGTTTTTCTTTATCGTAATAGGCTTTTAATCCTGCTTTGAAATCCATATCCCTACTCCTTTTTGCTCAATATCAACGAAACAGCTTCCATCAAGTCTTTGCAGACATAGTCTGGTTTGGCTTCGGTAAATCTTCCAACATAATTGGGATCACCGCAAGTAAGATGAACCGTTTGGCACCCTGCATTCATACCGGTTTGGATGTCGCGGTAATGATCGCCGACGAACCAGGATGCGGATAAATCGATGTTGAAACGCTCTTTCGCCTTTAATAACATGCCGATTTTTGGCTTGCGGCATTCACAATCGATTTTAAGTTCTGGAACTTCGCCATCAAAGCCTTTATCGGGGTGATGTGGGCAGAAATAGACGGCATCCAAATAAGCACCAGATTGGCCTAACAATGTTTCCATCTTATTGTGGATGTTATGTAACTCTGCCATGGTGGTATCACCTCTAGCAACGATGGGTTGGTTGGTGATGACAATGGCCAGATAACCGGACTGATTAATCATCTTGATGGCTTCCGCAACGCCGTTCATCAATACAAATTGATCCGCGGTTCTTACATAGTCACCGAATACGTTGATGACCCCATCTCTATCCAAAAAGATGGCTTTTTGCGGGTTTTTCAGGTTTTTTGCAGCGATTACGCCCGTTTCTAGATCGTGGATAACGGAGTAATAACGGCTTGGTGTGCCGCAGTCTTTGATATACTCGCTGCAAACATATCCATAGACGCCTTCGCAGACGATTGTTGGGATCAATATCTCTTTTTCGAAGTCCATTTTGAATGGTTCATCAATGTCTTCGAAGGTCTCAAGCAAACTAGAAGAGATGATATAGGCACCCGCTAAAACAAGGTTCTTATAGAAGAAGTCTCTAGGCTCTTTTTTAGGCAAAATATTACGAACCAGTCCATCGTCTCCGAGGATGAGGATATCGCTATCTTCAGGATGGGAGTTTGGATGCACATAAGCAGTGATCATGCCTTTGAGTTCGTTATGGAATGCGATCATCCTTTCCCAGGAAACATCCAACATCAAGTCTCCGAGGAGGAAGATGAAATCCTCTTGGATCTTGCTTGCGACGTAAGCGAAAGCACCACCGGTACCTAATGGGGTGTCCTCGACATAATAGGAAATCTTCATGCCAAGGCGCTCACCATTACCAAAATAATCCTGAATTGCAGTGCTTTTGCTGGAAACGATGATCATCGCCTCTAAAATGCCAGAGCGTTTTAAGGACTCTAATTGCCACTGCAAAATCGGTTTGCCGCCGATATCGACCATCGGCTTTGGCAAATCTTTGGTGACGCTAACTAGGCGCGTTCCTGCGCCTCCCGCTTGGATGACTGCTTTCATTGTTACTCCGTAAATACGATGGAAACGCCAGCGTTATCTAGCTCAAATGGCAATTCCTTTAAATCGCTTAATGCCTCACGAACGGCTGCTTTCTTAGATGGGTCTGGAACGTAGAATAGCAAGAAGCCTCCTCCACCAGCACCGAGCAATTTGCCACCGGTCGCGCCAGCTTGAATGCCGCGTTCATAGTAGGCATCAATCATTGGGTTTGAGATGTTCCTGGCTAATGTTTTCTTGATTTCCCAACTACGGGCAAGTACTTCGCCTAAGGAATCGATATTATTGTTTTCGAAATCCATGCGTAATTGCTTGGTCATTCTACATAGTTCCAGGGTCGCATTGATCTTTTCTTCATTGGATGCCAAATTGCGGGTCTGTTCGCCGAGAATCTGGTTGGCATCATGGATGGATCCAGTGAAGAACATCAAACAGGATTGCTCGAGCTTGGTGTGGGAATCATGGCTCATGATGATTGGTTCGACTTTGACGAAGCCACCTGGCTCGAATTCGTAGTAACGAAGACCGCCGAAAGCGGATGCGAACTGATCTTGCTTGCCAATGGGGTTGCCAAGCTTTTCGATTTCAATTTCACAGGCCTCTTTAGCGACTTTATAAGCAGAGACGGATTTGCCTTGATAAGCATAAAGCACCTTCAAAAGAGCGACGGTGAATGCGCTAGAAGAACCTAGACCGGTTCCGGCAGGAATATCCGCCATCGAGGTGATCTCAATGCCGCGAAGGTTAAAATCGGTCAGCACTTGATGGAAAATGCGATGTTCGATCTCGCTTGGATCGTTAACGATTTCCGTCTTGGAATATTTCAACGTGATTTTATCGCTTTCGAATTCCCTTTTTGCGGCGATGAACATGTATTTACGGATGGACGTCGATAAAACACAGCCCCCATATTGCTCATAGAAGGATGGGATATCGCTTCCGCCACCGCAGAAGGAAACGCGAAATGGTGCTCTTGAGATAATCATGGCCTCTATTCTAAAGCAGGGCAGGAAAAAAAGCCATCCATAAGGATGAACGGGAGCCTTCTATCGGATGTTTTATGTGTTTTTCTTCAAAAAAGTGCGCAATTCCCATTTAAAACTACGGTAGATAAGGTACAATTTCAAAAACACAAGGATGTTCCAAATGAAACAAGAACCACTTATCCTTACCTTTGATTTCGGTACCCAGTCCGTCAGGGCATCTATTTTTGACGCGAAAGGCGAATGCGTTGCTTTCGCCCAGGAAAAATACAATCCAGCATATGAATCCCCAAAGCCAGGCCATGCTGAATTGGATCCAAACTATTACTATGGTTGTTTATGCAAATGCACCAAAGAGCTTGCGAAAAATCACGCTGAGCTTCTGAAACAATGCAAAGGTATCTCTTTGTCTTGTTTCCGCGACACCGCGGTTTTGCTTGACAAGAACAACGATGTCGTGCGCCCAACCATTCTCTGGTTAGACCAGCGCATGGCCAAATGCGAAGATAAACTCCCACTATTAAGCAGAGCTGCTTTTGCGCTTGTCGGCATGTCGGAAGTTATCCGTGTCAACCGCAAGAGAACAGTTTTTAATTGGATTAAAGAAAACGAACCTGAAAATTACGAGAAAACTGCAAAATACATTGCAATTTCCACGTATTTTATCCTAAAACTCACGGGAAAGATGGTGGATTCCCCATCCTCTTATACCGGCCATTATCCAATCGAATATAAGAAGAGAGCCTGGTACAAAAACGTTGAAAAACATATGCAGGGAAGCATCTTCAGCATCAAGCAAAGCCAGCTCTGCGAACTCGTTCAAGGCGGACAGATCTGCGGTACGATTACCAAAGAAGCGGCCGCTGAAACGGGCTTACCAGAAGGCTTGGTTCTCTACGCTGGTGGCTCCGACAAGTCCTGCGAAACCTTAGGTACTGGTGTTATCGACACATCGATGGCCGCCATTTCCCTAGGAACCGCATGTACCATCGAAACAAGCACCGAGAAATATGTGGAACCAATCCCACTGCTCCCTGCCTACCCAAGTGTCTTGCCAAACCATTATAACATGGATTTCCAGATTTATCGTGGCTTCTGGATGATCAACTGGTTCTTAAAAGAGTTCGGTGGCAGGCAAATCGATGACCTCGTAGTCACCGAATCCAACCCAGAAGACTTCAATAAACACCTATTAGAGATTGAACCAGGCTGCAATGGACTATTTGTGCAGCCATATTGGGGACCGTTGTTGGATCGCCCAGCGGTGAAAGGCTCTATTGTTGGCTTTACGGATTCCACCACGATCTACCATGTCTATAAAGCGATTATCGAAGGCATCGGGTATGAATTAAGAGCAGCTCGCGACTCTTTTGAAAAGCAACTTAAGAAAAAGACATTCAAAGAAATCCGTATCTCTGGTGGTGGCGCTAAGAGCGATGCCATTTGCCAAATCATGGCGGACATTATGAACCTGCCTGTTACGAAGACTCAAACCATTGAGGCTTCTAGCCTTGGTGCGGCCATCTCTGGCTTTATGGCAATCGGCCTATACAAGGACGCTGGCGAAGCGGTTAAAGCGATGGTTCATCCAGCGAAAACATTCCAGCCAGATCCGGAAAGAGTCAAGGTCTATGACCTCTTGTTCAAGTCCGTTTACGTTAAGCTTTATGGATCTTTGAAGAAGGTCTATCAGTTCATCTACGACTATCAACTCAAAAAGATCTAAACCCCCATCAAAAACTTAAAAAATACTGCAAAAGTGCAGTATTTTTGCTTATTTTACCCAATTATTGCGGGTTTTCTTCGTTTAGTTTAGCTGCCTTTTTTTGACGGAATTTGATTAAGAAGAACATGCCGCAGGCGCAGGCGGCAAAGAGAATTCCACCGATGATATATTGCCATGGAACACTTAAATTTGGGTTCGTGTAAATGGCATAAGTATCGTTATTAACAAACATCGAAACCAAGGATCCTAAAACGAATCCAACGACCATTGTGAAGGTGCCTTGGCTATGTTTTTCGATCAAAGATTTCATGGCTTTTGAAGCAAGGATAAAACCAATCAACATGCCGATGAGTAAGGCTAAAATCAGTAACGCACCACCCCAGAAATAGGCCTTGTTTCCCATATCATGGAAGATGGAAGGATCAATGACATTCCCCTCAGCGTCTCTAGTGGAAATCAGCAACCCAACCACCGGGGTATATAGGCCAAAAATAAACAAGACCATGGATCCAGAAATACCTGGAATTAAGCAGGCCACCGCAGCGATAAAGCCAACGATTAATGTGATTGGATAGACCCAAATGTTATGGAATGGATCTTTAAAGGCCCCTGCAACATCAAATTGCAGTGAGATCACGCCGCTTGCGGATAAAAATGAAAAGATGCCAATGGAAGAGGCAATAAGAAAGCCACCCACCATTCTTAAGATATCTTTCCAATCAAATTTGATGCCCTTGAGTGGGCCGGCACAGATTGGAAGGCTTCCTAAAACAACGCCTGCTAAGGCGCAGATAATCGGGAAGGGGAAATAAGGATATGCGACCTTCTTCCAAAATAGCAGCAATCCAAAAGCAGAAATCAAGCAACCAACGGCGATCGGCAAGAGCATTAAAACGGATTTCTTAAACTGCTTGCCTAACCCGGAGATGGATTCCAGCAATTTGTCATACACATTCACGATCATTCCGACGGTTCCGACGGAAACCCCTGGCAGTATGCCAGTACCCAGCGTGACGCCACCTAATGCATCTTTGATCCAACTTTTGTTTTTCATGCGGTGGATTATACCCTTTTACCCCGCGATTGTGGTAATATCATTCGGTATGAAAACCTTAATTCTTTATCGTTCTTCCACGGGCTCAACTCAAAAATATGCAGAAGAAATCGCTTCTGCGACCCACGCTGACATCTTGCCGGCAAAAAAATTCAAAAAGAAAATGATCGCTGATTATGACACGATCGTTTTCGGTGGCTGGGTTATGGGCAGCAAAATCCAAGGAATCGACGAATTCCTCCAACTTTGGGATTACATGAACGAGAAAAACGTCATCGTATTCTCCGTTGGTATGTCTTTTCCGACCAAGCAAGCTCGCGATGACCTTATTTCTGCTAATCTTTTGGACATGTACCACCTCCGTTATTACATGCTCAGGGGCAATTTTGAGTTTAACAAACTCAAATTCCCATACAGCTTCTTATTTAAGAACTCTTTGAAGATGATTGCAAATAGCCCAGATGCTTCGCCAGATCAAAAGGCACTTTTAGCGGTTAAAGACACCCCTATCATCTATCATGACGAAGAAGGATTGAACAGAATCATCTCCATCATTAATCGTTTATCGGCAATTCCTCAGGGGGATGCATGAAACTGATTGTTGGTCTTGGTAATCCTGGTAAGCAATATGAACATACCCGTCACAATATGGGGTATGACACCATTGATGCGTTTGCCGAAATGATGAGCTGTGACCTTGACCGTCACGATTTTAAGGGCACTTATGGTGTTCTTAAGAATAGTGTTGCTGGCGAACCACTCATTTTATTAAAGCCTGAAACATATATGAATCTATCCGGAGAGAGCGTCCGCGCAATCTCTGACTACTTTAAAATTGATGTTGAAGATATCGTGATTGTCTACGATGACATGGCTTTGCCTGTTGGTGATATCCGTCTTCGCCCGGGGGGTTCCAGTGGATCTCACAATGGCATCAAAAATATCATCCAACACATGGGGACCGAGAATATAAAGCGCATTCGCATCGGTATTGGCGAGCCGCAGTATTCCGGCGTGGATTATGTTTTGGGGAAACCAAGTGCAGAAGAGCAAGAGAAAATAGACGAAGCCATCAAACAGGTTTGCCGCGCTTTGAAAGAGTATTTAATCAATGGCTGGAACCAGGCCATGAATAAATTCAATTGAGGGTTTCAATGAATCTATTTGAGGCAATACAACAAGAGCCTATCATGGATGCTTTGTCATCCAAAAAAGGAGATTTTCTAATTGAAGAATCTCTTGGTGCTGGGCTCGTTTTTGCTACAAAATTTCGCAAAAAACCTGCAAATTACGCATTAATTGCCTCAAATCAGTATGCTGCGCAACGTTTATATGAGTTTTTGCTTAATTTCTTAAAAGAAGAAGAAATCGCCTTTTTCCCTAACGACGAATTGCTTCGCGCAGAGAGTTTAGCATCATCTCGCGAGTTACTTTCTCAGCGTCTTTATGCGCTAGGACAGCTCTGCTCTGACCACAAGAAAATACTTGTCACACACCCTAGTGCACTGCTCCGCTTCCTACCGGATCCAACAGTTTTTAAGTCGTCTATTTTGATTCTTAAGGTTGGTGATTCTTACGACCTGAAACAACTTAAAGCAAAGCTCGTTGAACTTGGTTATTCGGCTCAAAACAAAGTTGAACACTCGCTTCAATTTGCTTCTAGAGGAGATATCTTAGACATTTATTCCGTTTCTTATTTGGACCCCGTACGCATAGAGTTTTTCGGTGATGAAATTGAAAGCATTCGTTTCTTTGATATTCAATCGCAACAATCTAAAAACAGCATCTCTGAAGCGTTGATTTTGCCCGCAACTGATCTGTTGCTAAGCGAAGAGGAAAGACAAGCTTTCTTTGATAACGTTAATGCTCAAATGGCGACTGATGAAGCGCTTTTAGGTCCTGATAGAATCCAAGATTTGCATAGTCATGTTGGTGCGGATATGGAGTGCTTCCAATCCCATAATTACCGCAACGAACTATATAAATACATGGGTTTTGCAACGAAAATGCAAAATTCTGTGCTTCAATACTTCAATCCTGAGATTGTTTATATTGCCAATAAACAGTCATTTATGAATGCTTGTGAAACACTGGAAGACGAGGCGAACCGTTACTACGGAGAGCTCTTTGTGAACGGCCGTTGCCTATCGCATTTGCGCCAATATATGGACCTTTCTGATGTGCTTGCAAACCAGCGTCAGGTCATCTTTGCAACCGCCTTTGCAACAAAGCAGGAAACCCACGCCTTCCAGGCACATGCCATCTCTTCAAATAGCCACTCATTAGCGGGCGCTTTGCCAACGATTCAATCTTACATGTCGATGAACCAAAAAGTCGTTCTTTGTTTGGGAGAGCCGCAACAAAGGAAGGCCATTGTTAGCATCCTTGAAGAAAACGGAACCCCGTTTGAGGAAGTTCGTGATTTTGAATTACCAAAAGGCAATTTGGGAATCAGCGACGTGATCCTTTCTGAAGGTTTTGAAATACCCGCTTTATCTATTGCATATCTTAATTCCAAGGATTTCATTGGACATCGTTCGGTCTCTTCTAGGTTCATGTCTCGCTTCAAAGAAGCGACTATTCTGAAAAGCTATGAGGAATTGAAGCCTGGTGACTATGTTGTTCATGAATATAGTGGCATTGGACAATTCGTGGATATCAAGACCATTGAAATCGATGGAGTGCATCGCGATTACCTTCATATTCTGTATGCAAATAACGAATATTTATATGTCCCGTTAGAGCAATTTAGGCTTGTGAGAAAGTATGCGGGAAGAGAAGGCGCTTCTCCAAAGCTCTCACACCTTTCATCGGGTGAGTGGAAGAAGAAAAAGGCCCGTATCAGGGAACGAATCAATGAGCTTGCAGACCGCTTGATTGCCTTATATGGATCACGCGCCAAAACGGATGGTTTTGCATTCCCGCCAGATGATGAACTTCAGGAACGCTTTGAATCCGAATTCCCACATGTATTAACACCTGATCAGCAGACTGCACTGAGAGAAATTAAGGCCGATATGGAAAAGAGTGAACCGATGGATCGACTCCTCTGTGGCGACGTTGGTTTCGGCAAAACGGAACTCGCTTTTAGGGCAGCTTTCAAAGCTATTTGTGCTGGTAAACAGGTAGCTTTGCTATGTCCAACAACTCTATTGGCAAGGCAACATTATGAAGTCGCTTTGCAGCGTTTTGAAAGCTTCGGAATTCGTATTGCGCAATGCTCTAGATTGGTAACAGATGCGGAATTTGCAGAGATTTTGAAGAATTTAGCCGATGGAAAGATCGATTTTATTATTGGAACGCACCGTTTATTATCGAAAAAAATACAGTTTAAAGACCTCGGTTTGCTTATCGTAGATGAAGAGCAAAGATTTGGTGTCGAGCAAAAGGAACGCATTAAAGAAATGATGGTTGGCGTGGACTCTTTGACCCTATCCGCCACCCCGATCCCGCGCACGCTCCAGATGTCATTAGTGGGCATTAGACCACTTTCTGAAATTAACACT
>Ga0256405_10006521_pt1 | contig 18572 bp, 23 predicted proteins | sample RumenRJG_02DNA_FD_189096 | JGI IMG/M metagenome (GOLD analysis project Ga0256405, IMG submission 189096) | Bovine rumen microbial communities from Lethbridge, Alberta, Canada - RJG_02 | ecosystem: Host-associated > Mammals > Digestive system > Stomach > Rumen | place: Canada: Alberta... | reverse complement strand
CCAAGAAGTAAACAGGGTAAAATAAAAATGACCCCGCCAGTCAGGACTTTAGAGGGGTCAAAATAAAAAAGTTTTCGGGGGTCAACATCGCTTTGCCCTCGGGGGTCAAACACGCTCGGCTTTTCCATACGTTAGACGAATATATGCTTCTTTTCCAGCAGGACTTTGTCTTTTGACAAGGCCCTGTTTTTTGACCCTGAAAGCCCTATTCCCGGTACTGTCATCTGTAAACGGATGACGGTATCGGGAACACCGCTTTCACCTTCCTTCGGGACTCAGGAAGGCTCTGGGAGAGCAGTCGAACATTTGTGGAGGGAATCCCCACCACACCCCCCAAGGAACGGGGACACTCCTCACACTTCTGGCTATGACGGCATGGGCACCATGCTCATCCTCACGCGACGGCCAGCAATTCTGCGGCTGTCACTCACACGGATTTCGGATGGTCTGCCCACGCTGTGATAGCCTCGGCAAGGAAAGTCCCCGTTCCTTATGTTTCATGCTACCTGTGACGTTACGGTATGTACGGCATTTACACGCCCTGGGGCAAGAAAAAGCTGTATATGCCGTAACTATGTTTGTCGGTTTCTTATGCCCATGCACCCGTCGGGGATCTTGCTTTTTACCCTGCAAAGGTACCTCACGTCAGCTGGATGGCATCGGTATTCATTCGGAACACATCGGAAATCTTCCTTTCAGAGCTGGCTTTGAAAGCGTATTTCCGACATCTTCGGCACAAACCTTCCGAATGCCATGCGGCTGATGTGACCTTTTTTGAGCAGCGTAAAAAACAAATCCCTGACGGATGGAGCATAGCTCCAGAACAAAAGGGAAAAGAACAAATCACATGTCAAACTATTTAATTCATGTAATATGACTTTTGCAGGTACTTTTCAAATTCCGACTTATGCCATCTCTTATATCGAGTATGGCGACACTTCTGGTCTTAATGACCTTGACGTTGAACTGATTGACGGCTTCATTGACCGTAACTTCCCGAAAGGCTATGTGGTGGACTGGCACGGCATCGACACACCTTATTTCTCCAGTCACCCGGAGTTCGGCCTTCCTATGGATGTCGTGGACGCTGATTTCTATTATTGCTAACAATACTTCACTATGGAAAGAAAGACATTTGAACTGATTGAGGCCATCTGCAGGGAGGGCCTGACAAACGATGTGTGGGGAGTCATCGAGAATGGCAACACCGGTGACTGGTTCGGCGACAAGGAGCCCCATGAGCTACATGGACAGTATCTCTATGTATACAACGAAGCGGATGACAGACAGGATGAATTGCTGAAGGCCATCAAACCGGATATGGTCATCCACGATAAGTATGGGACATGTGTTAACTTGTATCAGTTGGTATAAACGGTTTTGGGAGGTCGTAAACCTCCCAAAACTCTCTACTGTCACATCGTCATGAGTAAGGACTGTCCGCTTCATCCCATAGTTTTAGTTGATGGCTTTGTTCTTTACCATCAGTGACGGGTTGTTCTTTGTGGCTTCTCGTCTTTCTTGTGTTTGGCGAGTTTTTCCTCGAGTTCTCTTTTCCTCTGTTTTAACCTTTCGTTCTGCTGGCGCTTTTGAGATAGTTGTTCTTCCAATAGAGTTTCATGCTCTTTCAGAAAGGTTATCTCCTCTGTTTTCTGCAGCAACTCCTTGAGCAATAGCCCATTGTCTTGCCATTTGGAGGCTGCATCCAGGAACTCGCGGATCTCAGCCTTCCCATACGGGGAGACCTCCAGAAGACCTACATGGTACATGAACCCTTCCAGTAGTTCCGTAAGGTTAAAATACATATAGCCTTGTTTTTGGCCTTCTATCGCAAGGTCAAGGGTATAGCCGTTAGACACTGTGGCGACTCTGACTTTTATCCGATCTTTCATGACTATATAGGTTATTTCTTTTCAAATGGATGTGAATAGTTGCAGCCCTCTTTCCAACGGCTGCAACGGTAGTTGTACTTTGCTTTGAATATCTTTCCCTGGCCACAGAGTGGACATGTCATTCCTGCCTTGACTTTCTGTGATGAACGGCCTTTCCGGACGGTGTTTCGGGAAACTCCTGTGGCATGTTGGCATGATGTAATTTGATGCGATTCCTTATCCGACATTACGGCATTCACAACGTCCATGAGCTGCTCTTTAAGTTCGTTCATAAAATCATTCGGGTCATATCGGCCGGCCTCGATGTCCCGTAACTTCTTCTCCCAGATGCCGGTCAGCTCGCAACTCTTTAGCAAGTCAGACTTGATGGTCTCAATAAGTGCGATGCCTATGGGGGATGGAATGAGTATATTCTTCTGCCTGATGATATATTGCCGCTTAAAGAGGGTTTCTATAATCCCTGCTCTTGAAGAAGGCCTTCCTATGCCATTCTGTTTCAAGGCTGCTCGTAATTCTTCGTTTTCCACAAATTTACCAGCGGTTTCCATGGCACGAAGTAGGGTGGCCTCTGTATATGGCTTTGGAGCTGAAGTTTGCTTTTCTTTTAATTCTGGGGTATGCTGTCCATGTTCTCCTTCTGTAAACTTTGGAAGAATGGCTTCCTTCTCTTCGGAATCATTTTCATCGATATTGGCAAATGTTGCCTTCCAACCTCTCTCTATTATTTCTTTTCCCGTAGCCTTGAATGGGATGATGCCAGAATGACCTTTTACAGCTGTTGTCCAAAATATGCAATCTTCATAGAAGTTGCAAATAAAACGTCTGACGATTAAGTCATAGACCTTTTGCTCCTTCTCCGAAAGACTAGATGCAGGCTTTCCTGTCGGTATAATAGCATGGTGATCCGTCACTTTTTTAGTGTCGAACACTCTGCGGCTTTTCCTCAAAGGACTCGACAGCAGTGGGATGGCCTCTTTGTAACGGGATGACAAGTCTTGTATAATTCCAGAACATTTCTGATAAATGTCATCACTAAGGTAACGTGTATCAACACGTGGATAGGTGGTCAGTTTTTTCTCGTATAGGCTCTGTATGGTCTTCAGCGTGGTTTCAGCTGTATATCCATATCGTTTGTTACAATCGACTTGCAAAGATGTTAGGTCATAGAGCTGTGGCGGTGCCTCTGCACTCTTTTTTTGTGTTATTCCATCAATATAGAATGTTTCCCTCTCTGCTAATGACAAGGTTTTCGTAGCTTCTGCCTTATCAGTATATTTGCCTTCTTCGGCCTGAAACACACATCCACGATATGTTGTTGTCAGAAGCCAATATGGCTCGGGCTTGAAGTGGTCTATCTCCTTTTGGCGTTGAACGATCAACGCCAAAGTCGGGGTTTGAACGCGCCCAATGGATAACAACTGGTCTTTACCTCCATATTTCAAGGTATAAAGACGTGTTGCATTCATACCAAGCAACCAGTCACCTGTAGCTCGTGCCAAGCCTGCCATATAGAGGTTGTCATAATCTTTTTGTGGCCTTAGATGAGTGAATCCTGTACGGATGGATTCTTCAGTTAATGAGGAAATCCAAAGCCTCTTGACAGGACATTTTACTTGTGCTTTCTGCATCACCCATCGCTGGATGAGCTCTCCCTCCTGACCGGCATCACCACAGTTGATGATCATATCTGCTGACGCATATAGTTTTTTTATGATGGCAAATTGCTTCTTCACTCCAGAGTCTGCGATAAGATTGATCCCAAATCTTTCCGGTATGATAGGCAGGGAAGATAGTGACCAGTACTTCCACTGATCATTATACTCTTTTGGGGTTTTGAGACAACACAGGTGGCCATAGGTCCATGTCACCTGATAGCCGTTGCCTTCAAAATAGCCGGTAAGTTTCTTTGTCGCTCCTATCACTTTGGCGATATCCTGTGCCACACTGGGTTTTTCTGCTATGCAAACGATCATTGGCTTAAACTTTATAAAATATAGGCAAAGTTACCTTCTTTATGTTTAATGCGGAAAGGAAAAAGGGTAATCCTATGATAAATCGCTAATTCAACAATAAAGTCACTTAAAAGTCTCATTTTGTCACTTTAAAGTCCAATTTCTCAGAGTTTTTGGTCTTAATCCTAAAAAATAGGAAAAGCTTTTGAATTATGAATAAAATATAATGTAAATATATAAAAGACTTTAAACTTCTATCCAAAATTATTTTTAATTTTGCAGCGTTATTCAAGGCTTTTCCATCAAATAAACAATGCCTGAAAAGATATATATAGCAATAGACCTGAAGTCATTCTACGCTTCGGTAGAGTGTGTGGACAGGGGACTCGACCCGCTGACCACCAATCTCGTAGTGGCCGATGCGAGCCGGACGGAGAAGACTATCTGCCTGGCGGTGTCACCTTCGCTGAAAGCATACGGCATCGGTGGCCGTGCCCGTCTGTTCGAGGTGGTACAGCGCGTGCGCGAGGTGAACTATGACCGTAAACGTAAGGCTAACTGGCGTTTTTCTGGAAAATCCTTTAATGATACGGAACTGAAGGCTCATCCTGACTGGGAACTGGACTACATTGCGGCTCCTCCACGCATGGCTCACTACATGGAGGTGAGCAGCCAGGTGTATCAGACTTACCTGAAATACATCGCCCCAGAGGACATTCATGTCTATAGCATTGATGAGGTGTTCATGGACGTGACGGCCTATCTGAAGAGCTACAAGATGACGGCACACGAACTGGCCATGAAGATGATCCGCGACGTTCTGAAGCAGACGGGTATCACGGCCACGGCTGGCATAGGTACGAACATGTACCTCTGCAAGGTGGCCATGGACATCGTGGCCAAGCATATTCCGGCTGACAAAGACGGTGTGCGCATCGGCGAGCTGGATGAGATGAGTTATCGGCAGCAACTATGGAACCACCGTCCGCTGACCTCTTTCTGGCGTGTGGGAAAGGGTATTGCCGAAAGGCTGGCTCCCTACGGCATCGACACAATGGGCAAGATAGCACGGATGTCCTTGCAGAACGAGGAACTGTTCTATCGGCTTTTCGGCGTGAATGCGGAACTGCTGATAGACCATGCGTGGGGATGGGAACCGTGTACGATGGACTTAGTGAAAGCCTACAAGCCAGAAAGCAACTCCTTCAGCAGCGGACAAGTGCTTCAGTGTGCCTACGACGCAAAGAAAGCCCGCGTCGTAGTGCAGGAAATGGCAGATGCTGCCGCTCTGGATCTCGTTGCAAAGAAACTCGTGACCGACCAGCTGGTGCTGACCGTGGGCTACGACATCGAGAGCCTGACGAACCCTGCCATCCGAGCGAAATACAACGGCCCCGTCACTACGGACTACTATGGCCGTCAGGTGCCAAAGCATGCCCATGGCACGGCCAACCTTGGCCGTCAGACATCTTCATCGTCTATCATCATGAAGGCCGTGGCAGAACTCTATGACCGCATCGTGAATCCCGACTTGCTGATCAGACGGCTGAACCTGACCACCAACCACGTGGTGCCCGAATCGGCAGTTAAGAAGGATGCCACTCCGCAACAGCTCGACTTGTTCACCGACTACGAGGAACTGGAAAGGAAGAAGAAAGAGGAACAGGCTGCCCTTGACAAGGAGCGGCGTATGCAGGAAGCACAGCTGGCCATCAAGCAGCGGTTTGGAAAGAACGCCATCCTGAAGGGACTGAACTTCGAGGAAGGTGCCACGGCCAAGGAACGTAACGCACAGATAGGAGGACACAAGGCATGAAAGAAGACTATTTTGACATCATCAACCTGCCGCACCATGTATCACGCAATCATCCGCAGATGCCGATGGAAGCACGTGCCGCCCAGTTTGCACCCTTCGCCGCGCTGACCGGGTACGATGCCGTCATACACGAGACGGCACGACTGACCGACAAGCAGGTGGAATTGGAGGAATATGACAACGATCGGTTGAACCGTATATTTTCAGAGTTAATGGACAGCTTGGAGAAACATCCGATGGTGACTGTTTCCTATTTCAAGCCTGATGAACACAAGGCTGGAGGGGCATACATGACTGTTTCGGGAAAGCTGAAGAAGATTGATACCTATGAACAGATAATGAAAATGGAAGATGGGACGGTAATACCGATAGGCAGTATCATGGACCTGCAATTCTGACAATCATCGTAACCAAATCTGTATAAAGCAAAGGGAGCAGCACCTTGAAAGTGTTGCTCCCTTTACTATGCTATGAGAGTGAACTTTAATGTACCTCGATGGACTTGGTTGTCTTCTTCTCCTCTTTTTCTACCTTCGGGAGGACAACCGTCAGGATGCCATCTTCTACCTTGGCTGAGATCTTGTCTTTCTCCACATCGTCCGGCAGCATGTAGTTCTGCTCGTAGTTCGAATAGCTGAACTCACGGCGCAGGTAGTGGTGATGCTTGTCCTCATGCTTGTGTTCCTGCTTGTTCTCAATGGCGATGCAAAGATTGCCGTCATCGTTGATGTTCACTCTGCAATACTCCTTCTTGATGCCAGGAGTTGCAAGTTCCATGGTGTAGGCCTTATCATCCTCCTTGACATTGACTGCGGGTGCCGTTGTATTGGCGCGAGGCATAAAATCAGTGTTCAGGAAATCGTCAAATACTGTTGGGAACCAACTGTTTTTAAACATTACTGGTAACATAATCAATACCTCCTAATTATATTTTAAGTTGAACGTATGTCTTTGATTGCCTTTGCCTTAGCTCCGGCTCTCACCCATATGACTGCAAGAAACATGCCTATAGGCGTTTTGTGTCAATCTGACTTCTGATAAAGGACAGAATGGCACTGATATTAAACCTTGATAAACTTTACTGACAATTCCTTAAACTTGATTAAACTTTGAGCACCTCTGATGCTGCCAATTGTGGCAGTCTTTGACTGTTTACATAGTGTCTCATCACGTCGTATACGGATAAATGTTCCGTCATCGCACGGTTGCACGTCATCTATTATATGCTCTGGATTTCTCTGGAGAATTGGATTGTGTGCTGATGCCTATTCTCTTATTTGGCCAGCTTTGTTTCAGGCTTCCTGCCTACTCGTGTATTCACAACATTTTACGTCGCAAAGGTAAGGCGAACCGTGAATGCGACAAGTACCGACATCCTTTCTGTAAGTCTATTCCGTGATATTCAGACCGGCAGCCTTCCGCAGTTTTCCACTTGAAAAACAGGGTATTCCTGACTGAATATCACGAAATTCCTTGTCTTCATTCCCTTTTCTGTTCGCCTTCTTCTAAGCGATGTAAAAAGTTGATACCCGACGGCATACAGCCAATAAAAAAAACTGCCCATGAGGGGCAAGCAAAAAGTAAAAAGTTTCTCCCTCAGGCTCCAGTCAATAAAAACTTCAAAACATCGCTGACATGATTAAGTTCGCCCTATACCCCTACATTCCGAAAAGATACCTCAAAAGGGCATCTTTCGAGGACATAGACCGCCACCGCATGATTCTCGACTTCAAAGACGGGAAACCATACGCGGTAAGGTGGGCAGCAAGAGAGATGTGCCATTCGCTCTCTGACATGGACTTGACAAATACCATCATCGTTTGTGTGCCGGCCTGCTGCAAGCGCACCAACGACAGACGTTTCAAGGAGTTTTCAAATATCATTTGCGAACGGACAGGCGCAGTGAACGGATTCTCTCATGTGCAGGTGTTCGGACACCGACGCAAGGCTCACATCGACCATGTGCATGAACTGGCAGACAACGCAGACGAGTTTATCCATGTGGACGGGGATTTCTTCCGTGGCAGGAACGTGATTGTCATTGACGATATTGTGACTACCTGCAAGACGGCAAACGCTTTCATCGATCGCATGGTTGCAGCAGGTGCCAAGGTTAACATGGTGCTTTTTCTCGCCAAGACCAAGCAATTCAAGAGAAAATCAAACTAATACATTTTTATTATGAATACAACAGCCATCAAACTCAGTGTGAGACAATGGGCAGAGGAAGACCGCCCAAGTACAAAACTCCAAAACCTCGGTGTGCAGGCTCTCACAGACTCCGAACTGCTCTCTATCCTTATCGGGAGCGGGACAACGCAGCATAACGCAGTGGAGATAGGGAGCATGATTCTCTCCAACTTTGACCGCGACCTTACCAAGCTAAGCAAGGCTGACTTCCGTGAACTGAAAGAGGTGGAGGGTGTAGGAACTTATACGGCATGCAAGATTCTTGCTGCCATCGAGCTGGGCAGGCGCAGGCAGTCTGCCACGATGGGGCTTTCACCTGACCTCAGCTCTGCCACGGCCATCTATAAATACATGCTGCCGAAGATGCAGGACTTGAAAGTGGAGGAAGCACATGTTATCCTCATGAATCAGAACTTCCGGCTCATTAAGAGCGTCAGGGTGAGCCAGGGAGGGATTTCCGAGGTGAGCGTGGATATTCGGATTCTGCTAAAGGAGGCCATCATAAACAATGCAACCGTCATTGCGTTCTGCCATAATCATCCGAGCGGGAGCATCCGTCCGAGTGCCGTTGATGACAAACTGACCCAATCACTCAAAAAGGCTTGTGACGTGATGCGCGTCCATTTCCTTGACCATGTGATTGTTTGTGACGGGCAATATTATAGCTACCATGAGAATGGAAGACTATGATGGGATTCTATTACAGGTGGAGCAAGGCTTCACCTTCAATATTTCGCGGCTTTCACCTCACCCGGTGAAAGCCGTCATAGTCTTATTGGAAAAGCAGCCTTGCTTCTGAGCTCTCAATCTTTACCATCGGGATTGGCTTTCAGATAGAGTGCGGAGCGGGAATAGTCAATGATGGCCTTGTGTTTCTCCAGAAAGTCTGTGCCTAAAACGCCGTCAACCTGTTCCGTCAGCACAGCCCATTACGAGGACTGCCATGAAGATATAGAATAGTTGTTTCATCTGTCACATTCTTTGTTCGGGGAAACAGAGGAAGGTTTCTTTATTTCCAGTATTCCGTCTACTTCATGTTCTACAAACGGCCCTTCCTTGCACTCCAGCAATATGCTTGGCTCCAGGCATTCCACTCCGTGCCATACGTTGTTGGGGATGTCAACACCATAAGTGCCGCTTTCCTGACTGATAATGCATGATTCTACTACTTCCCCTTCATCGTTGTAAGTAGAGACTCTTACTTTGCCTTTCAGTATCACAAAGGTCTCTGCCTTGGTAGGGTGGTGATGGACGGGTATCTCTGTTCCTGGCTCCAAGGCATTGAGGAAACGATGGCATTTGTCCTGTAGGCTCTGATGGAAGTTATAGTTCATTCTCAACCTCGGGGATTGCTTTGCCTTGTCTGCCACTTGTGCAAGTAGCTTGTTATCGATTATTTTCATCAGCTTTCATTTAGTTGGTCTTCCAAAAACTCCGCAGCGTCTGAAACGCAAAGAGGACATTCTCGTAATACCACCTTGGTTCCGACACCTTTCAGCAATTTACATTGTGTCGCTCCGTTTCTCTCTTGGAACTTAGCCATAACCTGGCGCATCTGCTTCATGGACTTTATCTTGTCCTTGTTAACCAATCCAAGAACGAGGCCCGCTCCTACAAGTGCGCCACAGGTTCCTTCCATGTTTCCCATGCCGCCGCCAAAGGCACCGGCGATGTTCATGGCTTCATCCTCGCTGATTCCCGCAATATCTGCGTATGTGTGCAGAACCGCCTGGGCGCAGTTATGACTATTACAGCGTTTCTTCTCGGCTGCTATGTTTTTTCTTGTTTCCATCTATTTTTTATTCCATTCGTTGCCACTTCATTTCTTCACCTTGCTTGTCATATTGCTTACGCTTGCCTGTCGGTGATGCCGTCAGAGTTATCTTAACGACAGCCGTCCGTTCTATACTGCGCTCTATGGCTGCATCGAAAGCATCCATATGATGAGGAAGGAAACGCTGGCAGATAAGCCTAAGTGCTTCTATCTTCTCAACTTTATCCGTTATTACCTCGGCAGTTCCTGTCGCCATTGCCGATTTGTACTGGAGAGTAAAACTGCCGTCTTTCGGGCCAACAGTAGGAGAACATCTTGTGACGGCAGACAATGCCACCGTAGGATTCTTAGCTATGCAGTCCATCTTCTCTCCTTCCATGGCCCCATGGAAATAAAAGGTCTTTTCATCTTTTCGTGCCAGTGACAAGGGGACACCATAAGGGCTCCCGTCTGGCTTGGTGAAACTGACGGTGACATATGGGGCTTTGTCAAATACCTCCAGGGCGAAAGCCGAATCCATCTCTCTACTTGCTTTTCTCATAAAATTCCTATTTTATCGGGTCTGAACAGTATTCTCTTCTTCCGCAATTCTTGCAAAACTTGCCAATCCACACATTGTCGAACTGCTCGATGGCAGCATCGAGCATTTCTGGATCATCGGTCAGGATGCCGGCCTCGAAATTCCTTTTCCTTGGAGATTTCATCCCCATGCCTGCTCCCGTGAGGTTTGCTGAACCTATGTAGGCAATGCTGCTGTCAATGATAACAAGTTTGAAGTGGACTCTAGGACATAACACTCGCTCAATACCGCCATAAAGGATGGGATGCTTCTCATGATCCTCCCTCCATGCCGTTCCTGGTTCTTTGGCATGGATGAGCCTGACCTCTATGCCTTTCTTCAAAAGACCGGCAAGTATTGTAAGGAAAGGCTTGTCTTCAACATACAAATCCTTGATATCTGCCGTTCCTATCCACACAGTGCGTTTGGCTGTGCTGACCAATGACAGCACTTCTTTGTAATGGTTCTCGTCTGCTATGTACTTGATGAAACTCATCCTTCAGTATTTCTTGGCCAGTTCGATGATGTCTTTCGGAGTAATGGCGAGCTTATCATGACCGTCACGGACAAGTGTAAGCATGGAAAGCGCAATTTCCTTCATGCTATTTCCCTGCCCCAACAGACGGAATAAGGGATAGAACGGAAGGAAGAAATACTGCATCGTCTGGATATGCTTTTGTCCTTTAGCCCACTTCATGATGGCAGGACGTAAGGCAAATGCCCGCTTGAAGCCTTTTGTCTGAATCTCCGCCTCGGTCTTGCTCTTCACCTGCTGCCAGAACTGCTTGCCGTCCGGTGAGGTGCCTGCACCACTGAGATAGATGAAGGCCATTCTCTCCTTGTCGGGCATAATGTCGGCAAAGTGCAGGGGAATCTCCTGGGATATTCGCACATAGGCATCCTTGGGCGTTCCTACAGATGTGATGCCGGCAATGAAGAACACGGCATCGTAGTTCTTGAAATGTGCGTCACCTTCTCTCAGCTGTATGAAGTCCGAAACCAGATACTCTTCCAGTTTCTCGTGTCTGATGCCTGTCGGCTTGCGGCTGACGGAGAGGACTTTCTCTACAGAATCAACCTTCAACAGTTCTAAAAGTGTTCCTTCGCCCACATATCCTGTGGCTCCTGTCAATATTATTTTCATATTCTTCTATTCCTTAATACTTATTCCATACCTCTTAGGGAGCTTGCTTACCACCAGATTGTATGAAGCCTTGATTTGCTCTTTCACAAACGAGTCGTCGAGACGCTCCAGTATAAGGTCGCTCCAGTGCTTTTTGTTCATGTGATAGGCCGGACGCACACCTTCATACTGTTCCCTGAGTCTTTCACCTACTTCTGGTTCAAGTTTTACAGCTACCCAAGGTTCTGGCGTATCAAGCTCGGTCAGAAGGAACCATTTGCCGCAAATCCTCCAAGAGAGCCATTTGTCTGCAAATAGTCTTTCCGTCACTTGCTCATTCATGCTCAATGCATAATCTCTGACCTCTTCTATATTCATATCTGATATTCTTATATCGTTATTAAATTCCGAACTAGTCGTCTTTATCATACGATGACGCCGCCAATCTTTATAAACATAGAGCAGCCTGGATCATGGTCGTTGATGACTCCTATGCTTTGAAGATAGGAGTAGATGAGTGTCGAGCCGAGAAACTTAAAACCGCGTTTCTTCAAATCGGCAGCGACATTGTCGGAAAGATCATTTCGTGTCAGCCATTCTCCGTCGAGATGTCGTTGATAGATCATCGTCTTCCCTTCGGTAAAGGCCCAGATATAGCTGTCAAAGCTGCCGAACTCCTGCTGAATATTGATGAAGTTCTGCGCATTAGAAATAACGGCTTCTATCTTTCTCCTGGACTTGATCATCCCAGGATATGCCATGGCCTTGTTTACATCCTCTTCTGTGAATGCTGCCACTTTCTTGTAATCAAAATCAGCAAAGCACGTCTTGAAAATATCACGTTTACGGAGCATGAGCATCCAACTAAGCCCAGCTGACATACATTCGAGCATCAGATACTCGAATAACATCTTATCCGAGTGGCAGGGGATTCCCCATTCGGTATCATGGTAGCGTTCAAGCAATCCCCCATCTTCACACCAATTACACTTCATATTGGGTACAAAGTTACTCATTTTTAATGAATTCTGAGGATTTTTCGTTAACTTTGCACCACAAATTATACATGTTTATAGATTTGGATTATATGGAATACAGGAAAATAGGTGAAACTTACTATATCAGGATGGACAGGGACGATGAGGTGATAGAAAAAATCCTCGACGTCTGCCGTAAGGAATCCATCCCATCTGCAGTGTTCTCTGGCATAGGTGGTTGCAAGAGCGCCGAGTTGCAGGTGTTCCTTCCTGAGACAGGCGAGTTTGAGACGGAGCAGTTAAAGGGAATGCTGGAACTGGTATCGCTCAATGGCAATGTCGTGACGGGTGATAACGGTCAACAGTTCCATCATACGCATGCTTTGTTTACGTTCAAGAAGGACGGTCAGCATGGAATGGCGGGAGGTCATCTGAAATCGACGATAGTGCTTTATACTGCAGAGATTGAGCTGCGTCCAACTGTCGGTGGTTCTATTGGCAGGAAGCTTGACCCTGAGACAGGAACGGGATTCTGGATTTTTAAAGACTGAACAATATGCTTCAGAATTACAAAATAGTAACGCTCTGTGGAAGCACGCGTTTCAAAGAGCAATTCATGGAAGTTCAGAAACGGTTGACACTGGAAGGCTGCATCGTCATTAGCGTCGGACTGTTTGGGCATTCCGGCGATGGTGATGTATGGAAACCAGGTGTGAAGGAGATGCTCGACGACATGCACCTGCGGAAGATAGACATGGCAGATGAAATCTTCGTCATCAACGTGGGCGGCTATATCGGCGATAGTACCAGGCGTGAGATTGCCTACGCCGAGAGAACAGGCAAAACCATCAAATATCTGGAGCCATGACACTACGTGAACTCTTGTTATCGGTGGATGCCGAGCGATATGCAGACTCACAACTATTCCAAGAGCTGCTGAGGGTGAAACCGGAGTTTGGATCTATCAAGTCTATCGGTGTAAAACTGGCCAATGGCAAAATTGCTGTGACCAATGTCCATGTGGGTTCCCTTGGGGATGTCATCACTTATCGAATTGATGTAGCCCCAGAACTTAAGGTATCGAAGATACAACTCCTAGCGTCACCCTTCCGAATGCCGAGCGAACGATGCCGTCGGTGGCAGTGATATGACGCCAGTACAGCCCTAACAGTCTGGATTTGGCGAATCCACTCCCGCCCAGTACCATGTCCTGTCCGGATTTCAGGAATCAAAGCAGGAAACACGCATGGCAAGGTCGGATAGTAGAATTTGAGATTGTTTTGCGGATTATTTGAAAAAAAGTTGTTAAAGGGGGTTAGCTTTTGCGCCCCTTTTCCTGTCTATTATAGTAGATGAAAACAAACGAGATAGAAATACTTTTCCGCCAGCACTATAATCAGATGATACAGTTGGCAAGGATGATGCTCTACGACGACGAGGAATCGCGCGACGTGGTGAGCGAGGTGTTTGCTACGCTGGTAAAGACGGACATCATGCCGAGGAATGTTGAAAACTACTTGATGACAAGTGTCAGAAACAGATGCAGGAATCTGCTGGAGCATAAGGATGTGAGAGCAAAGTTTGAACAGGTTTATGTGACAGAGATGAAGCAAGGGAGTGTAGAGGAAGATGACGATTTCTCACCAATGGCAGTTGAACGTAAATATGAACAGGTCATTACCTACGCAAAGAAACAACTGACGGGGCAGACATTGATGGTCTTTCAAATGCGCCACCTGCAAGGCATGAAGTATCAGGAGATAGCCGACCAGCTGGGCATCAGCAAGGTGATGGTTTACAAACATCTGACGAAAGCAATGACAATAATCAGAGAGTATCAACAGAAAATAATATAAGGACGATGGAAAAGAACGAAAAGATTCAGATGCTGCTTGACATGCAGGAACATCCAGAGAACTACTCGGAGCAGGAATTGAAGACGATGCTGAAAGACCCCGAAGTGCGTGAACTCATGGAGGCAACGGCACTGTTGAAGCAAGCTATGATCTGGGAAAGGCTACAGGTAGGCGAACGCAGTTCGGGAATGAATGCGAGAAAGAACGCTGTGAATGTGGATGCTGAGTGGCAGCGGTTTGCCGGACAGCATATCGCTGACAGCAAGCCCCGTCGCGGATGGATGAAGGTTGCCGCCGTATTCCTCGGTGTTTTGTTTGTGTCGGGTATCACCTTTGCGGCTATCCACATAGTTCGGATGGTCAATAGCCAAAAGTCTCAGACCGTTCAGACCGAACAGCCCATGACGGCCAAGGCATCTACGACGATACCTGCCGATACCGTCAAAACCGACACCATTGCACCCAAGATTATCCGTTACGACGAAGCCACGCTCCAGAAGATTCTCACCGACATGGGCGAATACTACCGCTTGCGCGTGGAGTTGAGAAACGAGGATGCTAAGACACTGCGCCTGTTCTTCCAGTGGAATCAGCGACAGGAAGCGTCTAAAGTGTTGGAACAGCTGAATACGTTTGAACGCATTCACTTGGTGTTGAACGACAGTACGATTATTGCCGAATGACCATGAAAAGACTGATTATTTTTTCTGGAAGATTGGTACTCACCATTGTCTTCAGCCTCGTTACCATGCTTGGCAATGCACAGAACATCACCCGACAATATGATAATGTGTCGCTGTCGAAGGCTTTGATGGAACTCAACGACCTGCAACAGACGTACACCATCAACTTCATTTACGACGAACTGGAAGACTTCCGCGTGACTACCAGCATCAAGCACAAGACCGTCACAGAGGCTATCATGCAGATTGTCGGCTTCTATCCCGTCCGGGTCGTGAAGCGTGGCGAGAGCGAAATCTATGTGGAGTGTACCCATAAGACTGAACGCCACTTGACTGGCACCATCATCGACGAGAACCGCCAGCCTGTGCCCTACGCCAATGTTTACCTGCTTCATCCATCAGACTCAACCGTCATCGGTGGAGGCGTGAGCAACGAGGCTGGTGTTTTTGTCATCCCCTACGAGCAGCCTACCGTCCTCGCCCGTATCTCATACGTGGGCTACAAGACCGTCTACAAACTTTGCAACCAATCTGAAGTGGGAACAATAAAGATGCAGCCTGATAACTACACGCTGAATGGTGTGGTGGTGCAAGGTGAACGTCCGAAGGTAGTCCTGCAAGGCAATTCGCTGATGATGAATGTGGAGGGCACGGTGATGGAACGGTTAGGTACTGCTGAAGACGTACTTACACGTGTCCCGATGATTACCAAACGGGGTGAGGGCTTTGAAATTTTAGGTAAAGGCGCACCGCTCATCTATGTAAACGGTCGAAAACTCCGCGACCTGCAAGAACTGAAAAACATTCAGTCTGACAATATCCGCAATGTAGAAGTCATTCAAAACCCTGGTGCCCGCTATGACGCATCGGTGAATGCAGTCATCATCATCCGCACCAAACGGGCGGCAGGCGAAGGATTGGGTTTGGAATTATCATCGTGGTCACGCAGTGGACGTGGTTATGCCAATAACGAGCGCATCAACCTGACCTATCGCACGGGTGGTCTGGAACTCTTCGCTAACCTTTTTGGGGCATATAACAGAAGAAAGAGTCAGGGCGAGTTCGAACAGACCATCTTTGCAGATACACTATGGGTGATAAACAATCAGCAGAAGAATCATGTTCGTAATCCTTTCCTCGAAGGACGATTCGGTTTCAACTACCAAATCAATGATAATCACTCTTTCGGTGGATTCTACCAGAATACGTATGACTACGTAAAGACCCGCAGTGAGTATGATGATGACCTGCTGGCCGACGGAGTGGCATACGACCATTTACAAAACAGCAGCGTCAGACGCAATAAGAACAGCCCCATCCATCAGGCTAATCTTTATTACACAGGCAAAGTGGGGCAACTCAGCATCGACTTCAATGCCGACTACACTTCACGCAGACAGCAGAGTCGTAACCAGCAGCAGGAACTAAGTACTGAGTACGAAGACCGCGATGTGAATACGGAGAGTCAGACACGCAGTAAACTGTTTGCAGAGAAACTATTCGTTACCCATCCGCTGTGGAAAGGACAGATAGAGATAGGTGAGGAATATACCAATACGCGATGGAAAAGCAGATTTGAGAATCAAGAGGGATACATTGCCAATAGCAATAACGAACAGCACGAAAGTAACATTGCTCCCTTCGTGGAACTACGCCAACGTCTGGGACGCTTCCAGTTGTCGGCAGGTCTTCGTTACGAACATGTGGAGTCAGAGTACTTTGTGAGTGGTCAGCGTCGTGATGAACAATGCCGTACATACGACGACCTGTTTCCGTCTCTTTCTGTATCTACATCAGTCAGGAATCTGCAACTGTCTTTCAGTTATGCGAAGCGAACAACACGCCCTTCCTATTGGCAGTTGAGTAGCGATGTCACCTACGAGAATCGCTTGAATCTGCAGACGGGTAATCCCTATATGAAGCCCGTTAAGTATCACAACCTGAATGCGATGGTAATGTGGAAGTGGCTTTATCTGATGACCAACTTCTCCCATTGTGTCGATCCAATTCTCTATACGGCGAGCGGTCTAGAAGATGACTCAAAGGTGAATTTCGTGACTTACTTGAATTACGATCATGCCGACTGGCTTACTATTACTTTGGGTGCACAGAAGAACATCAAATTAGGTAACGGGATAACATGGACTCCGCAATACAACGTGTCGTTGATGAAGCCCTGGCTCAAGTCCATGTTTAATGGTCAGGAGAAAAGCTTCTGCAATCCGATGCTGACCCTGCAACTGGGCAATATCCTGACTTTACCTCGCGACTGGCTGTTGCAAGCAGACTTCTACATGCACACCCACGGCAACACAGGTTCAAACATCTATGTTGACAGTACCAATCCAATGCTCTCACTCAGTATCAGCAAAGACTTCTTCCAGCACCGTCTGAATGTTAAACTGACTGGTAATGACATTTTCAATGGCGGCATCAACCATGTCATGCTTTACAGCAATAGGATGATGTTTCGTAAAATGGAGGACAACGATTCCCGTTGCATCCAACTCTCCTTGCGCTACAGATTCAATGTTACCCCGTCGAAGTATAAGGGTACAGGTGCCGGTAATGCAGAAAAGAACCGATTATAAAAATCTGCTGTTCGGTATAGATGTAAAACACCCCTGTCCGTTGCAGACACAGACCATCAACTACACAAAACAGGATTTGCATTTAAGGCAAATCCTGTTTATTTATGTGCTATTTCATTTTCTTTCTCAAAATGGTTAGCTTTTTTAATCCCTTCCTGTCTATTATTATAGAGTTAAGTCAGCGTACCGACGTGATGTCAGGCAAGGGCGACATCAGGCACACACTACAGACGCGAGTCAGCAAGCCTACACATGGCGTTGGCCAAAGGAAGTAAAAATGTTTACCTGCTTCATCAAAACAAAGATAGACATTGACCTGCGGAAACGCCATTTTGCTTGAAATCTCTATTTATAGATATTACAATAACGTTAAACAAAAAACAAAGTATGATGAAACAGGTACATTTAAAAATGCCTCTGAGGATGTTGGCCGCACTGTTCGGCTTGATTCTTTCAGCGAGTGCCCTGGGCCAGCAGATTACGGTCAAGGGGCATGTGGTGGATGCTACCGGAGAAGGCATCATCGGTGCTACCGTCCGAGTGAACGGAACGGGTGGGACGGTGACCGACTTCGACGGAAACTTTACGTTACAGGCGAATCAGGGCGACCGACTGACCGTCTCGTATGTGGGCTACAAGGATGCTACGGCTCTCGCTGCTCCCACGGTCACCATCCGCATGGAGGATGACACGGAAGCGCTGGAGGAAGTGGTGGTTATCGGCTATGGTCGTGTGAAGAAGAACGACCTGACGGGTAGCGTGACTGCCCTCGGTGCAGACAAACTGGTGAAGGGTGCCGTCACCTCGGCCACGGATATGCTCGTAGGTCAGGCGGCTGGTGTCAGCGTGATTACCGACGGTGGTGCCCCTGGTGGCGGCGCAACAATCCGCATCCGTGGCGGCTCGTCGATGTCAGCCTCTAACAATCCGCTCGTCGTAATTGACGGCGTGCCTGTGGACGATGGCGACATCAGCGGTATGCGCAATCCGCTGGCAACCGTTCACCCCAACGACATCGAGACCTTTACGATCCTGAAGGATGCCTCTGCCACGGCCATCTATGGTAGCCGTGCCTCAAATGGTGTAATCATCATCACTACAAAGAAAGGTCAGGCTGGCAAGGTGAAGGTGGGTTACAGTGGAAACGTGAAGATCAGCA
>Ga0256405_10006518_pt1 | contig 18580 bp, 29 predicted proteins | sample RumenRJG_02DNA_FD_189096 | JGI IMG/M metagenome (GOLD analysis project Ga0256405, IMG submission 189096) | Bovine rumen microbial communities from Lethbridge, Alberta, Canada - RJG_02 | ecosystem: Host-associated > Mammals > Digestive system > Stomach > Rumen | place: Canada: Alberta... | reverse complement strand
AGCTCCTTTTCGGATGGTTTGTTGCTATATCTATTTTCGACAAGGATAGGCTTTACGCCTTTTTATTTCCCCGAAATCCTTTTGCTGGTCTCATATGAACAGTGTTGGTGATGTGGGAAGTTTGAGTATATATTTTAAGCAGTCCAGGGTGTTACGTGCGAATCGACTGATGGATTTTGTGATTACCATATCAATATTTCCAGCCATACATTCGCTAATCATGCGATTGAATTCTTCACGTTTTTTGGTGTTCGTGCCTGAAATTCCGTCATCGGCAAAAATGCCAGCAAGAACCCATTCGGGATGATTGTGGATATATTCTTTGTAGTGAGAAACCTGCGTTTCATAGCTGGTTTCCTGCTCATCAGAATCTGTGCTGACGCGGCAGTAGGCTGCAACGCGCAGCTTTTTTTCTTCCGGCTTTTTTATGGTATTGCCCATCTGTTTTTTTGCCGGAATGATCATGACAGTTGCCATTATTAGCCCTCACTTTCAATCAGGCTGTAAAGATATTCAGCCTGTAACTTTGGATCTTTATACTGCTTGATAATTTTGGCCATCACAAAGGAAGTCGGTACGGAAGGAGGCTTTATCTTTGCTTTGCGACGTAATCTCCCCAGCAAAGAGGCACGTCGCAGAAATTCTGCGGAAGCCTTATCAAATGTGTCCTGGTCTATGATAGCAGGATAGAAGTTATCTCCCAGGTAGTGTTTATTCTGCATCAGCCGCTTGGCCGAGCTGTGATATGTTTCCATTCCAGCTTCAGCGGCAGCTTTCTTTAGCGACATACCGGAAAGATAGTTTTTATAGAGATTTTTGATTTGTTCAGACTGTGCTTCGTCAATGGTTGCTTTGCCGTTTTTTATGGTATATCCATAAGGTGTATGTCCCATATTATTGCCTCCTTTCCGTAAGGGTAAGACCGCATTTCAATACATAGCAGATTTCGTCACGAGAACGAATGAGGATGGAGTCCACGAATTGCTCGAAGAGTGTTTCATTGAATGCTGTTAACGGTGAGGATTTTTCAGCAAAGCGCAAAAGCCTCGTGGTTTCTGATACATGATTCATACTGTCGGAAATGGAATGCTTCAAAGCATTCATCTCCTTTTGATACGTATCGTATTGGGAAAGGAGTTCGTTTAATCCTTTATTGTAGATGACAGGACCAATCAAACCTTGCGACAAAAGTTTCGCTAACGTTTCCCTTTTTTCACTGTTCTGAGTGATGAGTGTATGGAGCTTTTGAATCTTTTTCAGTGAATCATCATCAGGGGCTCTTTTTAGCGCTTGTAGATAAGGAGCTAAGATGGTTTGATGAAAGCATATCAGCTTATTCATCATGATGATAAAAGCATCTTTTAAAGTCTTATCGCGCATAAAGAGCATGTTGTATGTGATACAGTAAAAGTACCCACCGTCATCGTTCAGAATTCCCCATCTCATCGGGGGAATTTCCCCATAAAAAGCGGGACACCTTGAACCGCTCCTCATTATCTACTATCCTTTATCTTGTACCACCGAGATAAAGGAGGAAAGGATATGCTCAAAATGTCCCAAGTCAATTATATCAGAGATTTGAGCAATAGTGGATACCGGATTGCAGAAATTTCAAAGAAGCTGAAGCTCGACCGCAAGACGGTCCGGAAATATCTCAGCCAGGAGGACTTCTCGCCAACGCCTCCGGTGAAGCATCCGGCGCCCTCGAAGCTGGACCCTTACAAGTCGAAGATACTAGAATGGCTGGCAGAGGACCGGCATGTCTGGCAGAAGCAGCAGCACACGGCCAAGCGGATTCTCGACCGTCTCCGCGAGGAGGAAGGCTTTGACGGCTCCTACAGCATTGTCCAGCGCTATGTCAAATCCGTCCGGCACGCGCAGCAGGCGCGCGCAACGCAGGAGCTTGTCTGGGAGCCGGGCTCCGCTCAGGTGGACTTCGGCGAGGCAGATTTCAACGTGAACGGGGTCTGCCGCCGCATGAAGTACCTGACGGTCTCATTCCCATACAGCAACGACGGCTTCACGCAGGTATTCGGTGGTGAGACGGCGGAATGTGTCTGCCAAGGCTTGCGGAACATCTTCGAGTACATTGGCGGTGTTCCGCCGCTTCTGATCTTCGACAATGCCACCGGCGTTGGCAAGCGGGTCGGCAGCCAGGTGCATGAGACGGAGCTGTTCCGGCGCTTCCGCGCGCATTATGGCTGCCGGGTGAAGTTCTGCAATCCGTATGCTGGCTACGAGAAGGGCAACGTAGAGCGCAAGGTCGGCTATGTCCGCGCCAATCTCTTCGTCCCCGTCCCGCAAGTCAAGGACTTCCATGTCTACAACCGCGAGCTCCTGAAGCGACACGAGGTGAAAGCGCAGGAGACGCACTACAAGAAAGGCGTCCGCATTGCCGCGCTTTTCAAGGAAGACCGTGCCGCACTGCGATCTCTGCCAAGAAAGGCATTCACCGTCTGCCGCTATGAATGGCTCAAGGCAGACGGCTATGGGAAGATCTGCTTGGATGGGAAGCATTATTACTCCACCCGGCCGGAGAACAGTCACCAGAAGGTGCTTGTTGGCATTTATGCCGACAAGGTGGATGTCCTGCGCGATGACGGCACTGTGCTGGTCTCTCATGAGCGGCGCTTCGGGCCGGAGCGCACGGACAGCAACGACTACCGCACAACGCTCTGTACCCTGATGAAGAATCCTGGTTCTTGGGAGAACAGCGGCATCCGCCGGCAGGCACCGGCACTCCTGAGGGATTATCTGGACCAGCAGGACCGACGCAGCCGCAAAAAGCAGCTCCACACGCTTGCCGAGCTCACGAGCCGTTATGGCTTAGAGACCGCGTTGACGGCCATGGAGCGCAGCATTCACGGCGAACACCTCTCGTCCTGTGACGCCGCCGTCCTGGCAGAGCGGATTGCCGGTTTCGGACTGGATACCAAGCCCACAGCAGGGCCTTCTCTTGCCGTCTATGACCAAGCATTTCTGAGAGGAGGCGACCCGCATGACGCCGAAGATGAAGGCCACGCTGGATGAAGAGATTCGCGAAGCCGCACGCAAGCTCTTCCTCAGCAGCAGTGTCGCGGACCTCTGCAAGAATGAAGCGACGCCGAAGCAGGAAGAATTCCTGCTCCATGTCTTCCAGGCAGAGCTTGCAGCCCGAGAGGAGAATAAGCGGCACCGCCTCATGAAACGGGCTGGATTCCCGACCTACAAGACCTTTGAATGCTACGAGTATGGCCATATCCAGTTCCCGCCGCTGTTTAGCCGGGAAGAGCTGGAGAGCTGCCAGTTCATCCGGGAGCACAAGAACCTCATCCTCTACGGCCCAGTCGGCACCGGCAAGACGCATCTGGCCATTGCCATTGGCGTGAAAGCCTGCCAGATGGGCCTGAAGACGAAATTCTTCTCCGTGACCGAGCTGATCCTGAAGCTGGCCGAAGCCCGTAAGCAGGGCACGCTCGAAAAACTGGTGAAGGACCTGCAGAAGCAGGACCTCCTGATTCTCGATGAATGGGGCTACGTCCCCGTAGACCGGGATGGCTCACAGATGCTGTTCCGCATTGTCTCAGACAGCTACGAGCGCAAGAGCCTCATCCTGACGACGAACCTGGAGTTCTCGAAATGGGGCAGCGTCTTTACCGATGAACAGATGGCAGCCGCCATGATTGACCGTCTGGCCCACCACGGCCACCTCCTGATGGCTGGCGGCCGGAGCTACCGGATGGAACACGCCCTCATGCGGCAGGATGCAGTAGTGGAACATGCTTCCTGACAAGGCCCGCTGAAAGTGGGGATTTTCCCACGATGACGATGGGGAATTCCGACGACGAAAATGGGGAAATCTGCTTGACAGAAAACAACAAATCCAAGAATTATACTTCGCCGTGGCTTTCTACAAGAACATTGCCATGCTCGAGGTTCCCGGCTTTTTCTTCTCTGCCTTACTAGAGGCTCGATACAGCCTGACGCATGACACACGCCTCCCATTCCAGCTGGTGAATTTCGACCTGCGGCGTATCCTCGATGACCATACCGCCTATGCGCTGCTACGGGCCAAGGAACTCGGCAAAAAGGTTTCCTTTCACTATCATGAGCCGGGATCGCGGAAACGCAGCCGCGTCTTCGCTCATATCAATCCTGAGGCGATCCTGTTCAACGATCTCAACGGCAGCCGCCAGCAGCTGCTGGATGTCCGCGGACAGACCTACCGCCTGGAGAATATCTCTAACATCCGCTACGAAGAGATGCCTGACCATCCGCAGAGATTCCGCCCCAAGACACCGCGTCGCGAGATTCGTCTGTGCTTTCACTGCGAGACAGCAGCGCGTGCGGATGAACTCAAACGATCTCTTTCCTCCCATCTGCCGCAAGTGCGCTATTTCTCGGCTGATGGCTATGATTTCCTCTGCACGATCGAGGGCGTGCGGGATGAAAAAAAATATATCCCTCTGATCCGTCAGTACCTGCCCGAGGTCGAGGTTCTTTCCCAGGAACATTCCCGCCTGCGGCAATATATGAGGGAATCTATCGAGGAGGCGCTGAAAAACTATGGCGAATAAATCAACGAAAAAGAGACCGCCTGCCCACCTTAAGCCCGAAAGCCTGCTCGAAAGCATCCGTTCACGCTTCTACCTCCATTTAGCCCAGCTCTTCAATGGCTATGTACAGGATCAGAAGGATCTAGCGCAGACACGGGAAGATATCCTGCGTGGGATGCCCTACCATGGTGCCATTTACGAGACGCAGTCTCTCTTTCTCATCAATCATATCTTTCAGTTCGAGGACAACACGGACGACGCATCGGACAGCGTACTGCAGGACATGCAGGCCGCGCTCATTCCTCCAGATCCCGAACTCGGCACGATCCCGCTCCAGATGACGCTGCTCGAAAAACGCTGGCTTCGTACCTTTCTCGACACGCCCGCGGCGGGATTCCTGCTCTCTGACGAGCTGCGCAGGTTGCTGTTGGGCCGCTTGCAGGATGTAGTGCCTTTTGACAAGGCCTTCTGGCAGCGGAACCAGCTCGCAGGCGACGACCTCGAGGATGCGGAGAACCTCTCCCGGCTGCGGCTCATCATCGCAGCCCTGCGCCGACAAGAAGCGCTGCAGATCAAGCGGGGCGACCGAACGCAGGTTCTGCTGCCCGTGCGCTTGCGCTACAATGCATTGACCAACCGTTACAGCCTCATAGCGCAGGAGGCTGTGGATACAGCCAGCGGCACATCATTCCTCCGGCTGCACCTGCACGCGCTGGCAGGGTTGCGCGCGGGAAAACCCATGACGAAAAGGGAATGGTCGGCCGCACAGAAGGCTTATGACGACTACTGCCAGGCGCATCGCGCCTATTTCCATCTGCGGCTCACAGACGAGCGGAACGCTCGCGAGCGCTGCTACGCAAGCTTCGCGGCCTTTGACAAGAAGTCCTACTGTGAGCGAGATGGCAGTTACCGGCTCATCATCTCCTATTGCACCTTCGACGAGGCCGATGTCGTGAACCGCCACCTCGCGCTCGGTCCTGACGTCACCGTGCTGCCGGATCAGCCGGACGAAAAAGAAAAAGATATCGCGTCGTTCGGCGTCCCCGCAGGCACTCGCCTGCGTGAGCAGATCGTCGAACGCTTGCGGGCAGCGCTCCCCTTTTACGAGGATGCGTCCAGCAATGAAGAACCCCTTGGGCACTGAGCCTCGAAAACTAACAATCAGAAAGGGAGGATTCCTGTTCTTCTCGGCAGGAATCCTCCCTTTTTTCGCGAAAATATATGGAGAATCACATCTATGGAGGAATATCATGATCGGAGCGATTACTTGGGAACTCGAGACGCTGGAGGGCGCACGCCTGGAGGGATTTGCGGAGCGGCTGCTGCATGCGGCCTTTTTCCGCCTGCTCGCGTCCATCTCTCCCGCCCTCTCAAAAACCGTCCACGACGAGATGATGGCGAAGCCCTTCTCTCTCTCGCCACTGCTTGACCCTGCGCGTGAGCGCGCCTGCATCTGCCGCAAGGAGCCTTTCTTCGTGCAGCGAGGCACGCGCTTTCTCTGGCGCGCTTCGCTGTTACATCCCGCGCTGCTGCAGGCGCTGCTTCAAGTCCCCGTCGGTACACCGCTCCATGTCGGCCATGTACCCATGCGCATCGCGGCGCTCCACGCGGACGGCACGCTCGAGAGCGGTGTCCTGGAGCCTGAGGAACTCATCGCGACGGCAATAGCGCAGGAGGAGGCGCGTGAGATTACGCTGCGCTTTGACTCTCCCGTCTGCTTCCGCCGCGGCAGTTACGACTATCCCCTGCCGGAGCCGGTTCTCATTTTCTCCTCTCTCGCGGACAAATGGCAGCAGGCGGCGATGCCGCTGGAACTGAATCGCGAAATGGTGAAGGAACTCGCCACGCACATCTATCCGACCGATTGGTCAGGACGCACCCAGCGCATCTACTTCAGGCGCGGGAGCGGTCTCTCCGGTTTCACAGGCTTCTACACGTTTACGCTCAAGGAACTTGAGCCGTCGATGCGCAGTCTCGCACTGCTCCTCACCCAATTCGCCGTTTTCTCCGGCACGGGGCGCATGACAGCGCAGGGCTTCGGCAAGACGCAGTGCCGCTGGCGCTAGGCCCAGGAGCACGCCGCCCCCACATTGCCCTGCGCCGCAGGAGTCGCGGGTGCGTGACATCAAATGGCAGATATTCCATGGCAAATATTTATCGGGTTCGCTTTTGGTACGTTACAAAATAAAAAGAGACCGTCAGTCCTTGATATACAAGGGCTGACGGTCTCTTTTACGATTACACGAGCTCGATGATGACCATCGGAGCTGCGTCGCCGCGGCGCGTGCCGAGCTTCAGGATGCGCGTGTAGCCACCCTGACGGTCGGAGTATTTGCCAGCGATTTCGCTGAAGAGCTTTCTTACGACATCTTCATCAGCAAGGGATGCAATCGCCTGACGACGTGCGCTGAGGTCGCCGCGCTTGGCGAGCGTGATCAGCTTGTCGGCGAATTTACGGAGCTCTTTTGCTTTGGCTTCCGTCGTTTCGATGCGTCCATATCTGAAGAAGGAAGTGAGAATGCTGCTGAAAAGCGCTTTGCGGGCGCCGGAGTTACGTCCAAGTTTTCTGTAGCTCATTAGTTTCCCTCTCTTTGCAGTATTTGTCCGGGAGGCAGGCCGCGAGGGCCGCTTCCCGCTTTTATCCGTCTCACCTGTATGCCAGACGCGGGGCGGAGCGCCGCGCGCCAGGTATCAGGCAAGGGAGCCGCGCAAGTCCGCGAGGCGGACGTCTGCGCGTTGTTATTCGTTGCTTTCCATCAGAGATAAACCGAGGTCTTCGAGTTTTTTCTTTACCTCTTCCAGAGACTTGCGTCCGAGGTTGCGCACCTTCATCATGTCGTCCTCCGTCTTGGCCGTGAGGTCCGCAACGGTGTTGATGTTAGCACGCTTGAGGCAGTTGAAGGAACGAACGGAGAGGTCGAGGTCCTCGATGGTCATATCGAGCACCTTCGAGGAAGTATCCTCTTCTTCCTCCGGGAACGTCGTCTCTTCTACTTCTTCCTCTTCCGGAATGCCGTCCATGTTCTGGAACAGCTTCAGGTGTATGACAAGAATGCCTGCTGCTTTCGAGACAGCTTCCTCGGGGCGCATGGAACCATCGGTCCAGACTTCGAGGATGAGCTTGTCATAGTCCGTGACGTTGCCGACACGCGTGTCCTGTACCGTGTAGTTCACGCGCTGAACCGGGGAGAAAATGGAGTCGATGGGGATGACGCCGATGGTGTCATCCGGCTTCTTGTTCTTGTCCGCCGGCACATAGCCGCGCCCGCGCTCGACGGTCATCTCGATCTTGAGCTTGCCGTCTTCGTTGAGCGTTGCGATGTGGAGATCCGGGTTCAGAACTTCGATATCAGCATCGCAGATGATGTCTGCTGCCGTGACTTCCTTTTCTCCCTCGGCATCGATGCGGATGACCTTCGGCTCGTTGCCTTCCATCTTGAGGCAGAGCTGCTTGAGGTTCAGCACGATGTTCGTCACGTCGTCGCGCACGCCCGGGATCGTGGAGAACTCATGGAGCACTCCGTCGATGCGGATGGAGGTGACGGCGGCGCCTTCAAGCGAGGAAAGCAGCATACGGCGGAGGCTGTTGCCAAAGGTCGTGCCATAGCCACGTTCCAAAGGCTCACAGATGAACTTGCCGTAGCGGTTGTCATCGCTGATTTCCGCTATCTCGATTTTCGGTTTTTCGATGTCTATCATCTGGAAGGAACCTCCTCAATAATCCTATGCACAAATGCCATTATTATTTGGAGTACAACTCGACGATAGCCTGCTCGTTGACAGGAACATCGATCTCATCACGGTTCGGGAAACGCGTTACCGTACCAGTGAGCTTGTCCTGGTCTGCGTCCAGCCATGCCGGAGCGGAAAGCGAGTTGTTCGTTTCCTTGAGCTCCTTGAAGAACGCGTTGCTCTGGCTCTTCTCAGCGACGGCGACGACATCGCCTGCGGAAACGAGCGCGGACGGAATGTCGACGCGCTTGCCGTTGACCGTGATGTGGCCGTGGCGGACGATCTGGCGCGCCTGCTTGCGCGTGTTCGCGAGGCCGAGACGGAAGACGACGTTGTCGAGACGGCGCTCGAGGAGACCGAGGAGGTTCTCACCCGTGACGCCCTGCATCTTCTTCGCCTTGTCATAGTAGCCACGGAACTGCTTCTCGAGCACGCCGTAGATGAATTTCGCCTTCTGCTTCTCTTTGAGCTGCAGGCCGTACTCGGAGACCTTGCGGTTCGTGCGGCGCGGCTGACGCTTGGACTCCTTGGAGCGGCCGATGACCGCCGGCTCGATGCCGAGGGCACGGCATCTCTTCAGGGCTGGGACTCTATCAATTGCCATATTATTCTTCGCACCTCCTATTAGACTCTTCTACGCTTCGGCGGACGGCAGCCGTTATGCGGGATCGGCGTCACGTCTTTGATCATGTTGACCTCGAGGCCCGTTGCCTGGAGCGAACGAATCGCTGCTTCACGGCCGGCACCAGGGCCCTTGACGTAGACTTCGACCTGCTTGAGGCCATGCTCCATCGCTGCCTTGGCAGCTGTTTCCGCTGCCATCTGCGCAGCAAACGGCGTGCTCTTGCGCGAGCCGCGGAAGCCAAGGCCGCCAGCGCTTGCCCAGGAAAGTGCGTTGCCGCTCTTGTCAGTGAGCGTCACAATCGTATTATTAAACGTAGAGCTGATATGCGCTACGCCATATTCCACATTCTTGCGAACTTTTTTCTTCGTGCGGACTGCTTTCTTAACTGCCACCAGTTAACCCTCCTTCATTAGTCCTTCTTCTTGCCAGCAACAGCCTTTTTCGGGCCTTTGCGCGTGCGGGCGTTGTTCTTCGTGTTCTGACCACGGACTGGAAGGCCGAGACGGTGACGGCGGCCACGGTAGCAGCCGATATCAACGAGTCGCTTAATGTCCATCTGACGTGCGCGACGAAGGTCACCTTCGACGACAACGTTCTTATCGATGGCATCACGAAGTTTCACCACTTCGTCCTCCGTGAGGTCGCGCGTGCGAGTATCAGGGTTGATGCCCGTCTGCGCGAGCAGGTTCTGGGACGTCTTCAGACCGATACCGAAGATATACGTCAAAGCAATTTCAATTCTCTTGTCACGGGGTAAATCTACACCGGCAATACGTGCCATGAATCAAGCACCTCCTTTTTTAATTAACCTTGTCTCTGTTTGTGTTTCGGGTTCTCGCAGATCACCATGACGCGACCTTTGCGCTTGATGATCTTGCATTTCTCGCAGATCCGTTTGACAGACGGTTTTACCTTCATCTTGGTTGTGTCCCCCTTTCATCTTATCATTCGCTGTCATTTTGCTATTCTACCATTTTTCGCGGCGCTTGCCTAGGGGCAAACGGAAAATTCCTCAAAAAATTTCAAACGGCGCGATGCGCGATGAAAGAAATTATATGAAAGTCAAAAAACTGCTGAGCGAATCAGCAGTTCCTTGACAACATACCGCCTTATTTGAAACGATACGTGATGCGGCCGCGCGTGAGGTCGTACGGCGTGAGCTCGATCGTGACCTTATCGCCCGGCAGGATGCGGATGAAGTTCATGCGGATCTTGCCGGAGACGTGTGCGAGCACGACGTGGCCGTTCTCAAGCTCGACCTGGAACATTGCGTTCGGCAGTGCTTCCAGTACTTTGCCTTCTACTTCGATTACATCTTGTTTTGACATGCTGCTCTCCTTTTTTATTTATTGACATTCGGTTGGGCCGACGTCACTCGGGAGCGCGTCGCATTTCCATGCCATGCCCAACAACTGTAATCATCACATAAGGAAAACTGCCGGTGAACCGGCAGCTCTCCTGTTACCAACCGCAGCTGCGGCGTTTTATCTGACCGATGGTGTTTCTCCATCCGAGATCTCAGCCCTTGAGCGTCGAGATGAGGTCAGCCGTGACCTTGTCGATTGCCTGTCTGCCATCAACTTCCGTATAGATGCCGGCTTTCTCGTAGTAGTCGATGAGGGGCTTCGTGGAAGCCTCATAGACGGAGAGGCGATTCTTCATCGTCTCCGCCGTGTCATCGGCACGCTGGAAGAGTTCACCGCCGCACGCGTCGCAGATGCCCTCTTTTTTCGGAGGGTTGAACTTGACGTGATAGGTGGCGCCGCACTGCTTGCAGATGCGGCGTCCCGTTGCGCGCTCGATGAGGTCGGCTGCGGGAACGTTGATGTTGAGGACGCGCGTGAGCTTGAGCCCGAGCTCCTTGAGGATGCTGTCGAGGGCGTCCGCCTGCTCGACCGTCCGCGGGAAGCCGTCAAGGATGAAGCCTTTCTTGCAGTCGTCTTTGGCGAGGCGCTCGCGCACGATACCGATGGTCACGCTGTCCGGTACGAGCTTGCCCTGGTCCATATAGCCTTTGGCCTCGCGGCCGAGGGCCGTGCCTTCCTTGATTGCCGCACGGAACATGTCGCCCGTGGAGATGTGGGGAATGGCGAACGCCTTGACAAGTTCTGCCGCCTGGGTGCCTTTGCCGGCGCCCGGAGGGCCCATCAATAAGATGTGCATTGAAAATATCCTCCCTTATTTCATGAACCCTTCGTAGTGACGCATGACCACCATGGCCTCGATCTGCTTCATCGTCTGCAGCGCAACACCGACGACGATGAGCAGGGCCGTGCCGCCGAAGTAGACACCTTGGATATGCGTTGCCGCGGCAATCATGTTCGGCAGGACGGCGATGAAGGCCAGGAAGATGGAACCGGCAAGCGTGATACGAGTCATGACATGATCTAAATAATCAGCCGTCGGCTGTCCCGGGCGGATGCCTGGGATGAAGCCACCGTATTTTTTCAGATTCTCTGCCATATCCGATATCTTTACAGTAACCGCAGTATAGAAGTAGGTGAAGAAGATGATGAGCAGGACGTAGAGTGTCGTCTGCAATGGCTTCCCCCACTCCAGGTAACTGGCAACGGTCTTTACCCAGGGAACGTCAATAAACTGGGCAATGGTTACTGGAAACATCAGCACGGATGACGCAAAGATGATTGGGATAACACCCGCCGGATTGACCTTGAGCGGGATGTGGCTCGAATGGCCGCCAAAGGCTCTCTGGCCGACCACTCGCTTGGCGTAGGAAATCGGGATCCTACGGAAGCCGGTCTCGATATGTACCACGAACATGACCATAGCGATCGCGATGATGCCGAAGAGGAACACCGAGAAGTAGCTGATGGTGCCGGCTTGTACATAGTGGTAAATCGTACCGATATTCTTCGGCAGCGCGGCGACGATGCCGGCGAAAATGATGAGGGAGATACCGTTGCCCACACCCTGCGCCGTAATCTGCTCGCCGAGCCACATGAGGAAGATCGTTCCCGCGGTGAGCGTGATCGCAATGATCAGGATGTTCACCGGATTGGGATTGAGGATTGCCTGCTTGAGGCCGATGGACATGCCGACGGCCTGGAAGAAGGCGAGGACTACCGTAAGGTAGCGTGTGACCTGGGTGGTTTTCTTATGCCCTTCTTCGCCTTCCTTACTCCACTGCTCGAGCGTCGGAATGACGACATTCAGTAGCTGAATGATGATCGCCGCATTGATGTAAGGTGTGATGCTCATGGCAAAGATGGAAAACTTGCTGAATGCACCACCAGAGAACAAATCGAGCAGTCCGAAGAGGTTGCCGTTCTGGAAGAGCGCTTCGAGCGCTGTCGGGTCAACGCCTGGGACCGGGATGTGTGTTCCCATCCGGAATACGGCGAACATCACCAGTGTGAAGATGATCTTCTGCCGAAGCTCCGGAATCTTGAAGATGTTCGCAAGGGCTGAAAACACCTCAGATCACCTCGACTTTACCGCCTGCAGCCGTGATTTTCTGCTCGGCAGCCTTCGTGAAGCCGTTGGCGCGAACCGTGAGCTTCTTCGTGAGCTCGCCGTTCCCGAGGATACGGATGCCGTCCTGAACGTTCTTCAGGATGCCGCTCTCAACGAGGACGACAGGATCGACTGTCGTGCCATCTTCGAAGCGGTTGAGCGTCTCAACATTGACCTCAGCGAACGTCTTTGCCCAGACGTTCTTGAAGCCGCGCTTCGGGAGACGACGGTAGATCGGCATCTGGCCGCCCTCGAAGCCCGTGCGGACGCCGCCGCCGCTGCGAGAGTTCTGGCCCTTCATGCCGCGGCCAGCCGTCTTGCCGTTGCCGGAGCCGAGGCCACGGCCGACGCGGTTGCGGGTCTTGCGGGAGCCCTCAGCCGGAGCTAATTCGTGTAATTTCATCTCGTGCACCTCCTACCGCTTAGTCTGCGATTTCTTCAACCTTGATGAGATGTTCAACTTTGTGGAGCTGGCCGCGGATCGCGGGGTTGTCAGGAAGCTCGACAACAGAGTTGATCTTTCTCAGGCCAAGCGAACGCACCGTGTTGCGCTGCGTCTGCGGATGGCCGATCAGGCTTCTGGTAAGAGTGACTTTTACTTTTGCCATGTTCCTGCCTCCAATCAACCTAAGATCTCTGCGACCGTCTTGCCGCGGAGCGCTGCGACATCCTCTGCCTTCTTGAGGCTCTTGAGGCCTTCCATCGTCGCGCGGACCATGTTGTTCGGGTTCGCGGAGCCGAGGGACTTCGTGAGGATGTCGCGGATGCCGGCGAGCTCGAGCACAGCACGAGCGGGGCCGCCGGCGATGACGCCGGTACCTTTGGCAGCCGGCTTGAGCATGACGCGGCCGGCACCGAAGATGCCGATCATCTCATGCGGGATCGTGCGGCCATCGAAGAGGGCGATCTCGACGAGATGCTTCTTCGCGTCCTCGACGCCCTTGCGGATTGCCTCGGGGACCTCGGCAGCCTTGCCGAGACCGACGCCGACCTTGCCCTTCTTGTTGCCGACGACAACGAGAGCACTGAACGAGAAGCGGCGGCCGCCCTTGACGACTTTCGCAACTCGATTGATGTATACAACTTTCTCCTCGAACTCTGGAGTTTCGTTGTCCATGTTTCTAGCCATTCATTTACCTCCTTTGACAAAAAGTATCAGAACTTGAGACCAGCCTCGCGCGCTGCTTCTGCGAGCGCTGCGACACGGCCATGATAGACATAACCACCGCGGTCGAAGACGACCTCCGTGATGCCCTTCTCGATTGCGCGCTTCGCAATCTCGGTACCAACAGCCTTGGCAGCCTCGATGTTGCCGCCGTAGTTCTCAAACCCCTTGTCCTGGGAGCTGGCACTGACGAGCGTCGTGCCCTTCTCGTCATCGATGACCTGCGCGTAGATGTTCGCGAGGCTGCGATAGACGTTGAGGCGCGGACGCTGTGCCGTACCTGCGATATGGTTGCGGACTCTCAGATGACGTTTCTGACGAGCCTTGTTCTTATCTTCCTTCAGAAGCACTATGGTCACTCCTTTCCTCGATCAGTGATTATTTCTTGCCCTTAGCGCCGGCTTTGCCTTCCTTACGGCGGATGTGCTCGCCAGCGTACTTGATACCCTTGCCCTTATACGGCTCAGGCTCACGGAAGCCGCGGATCTCAGCCGCGATCTGGCCGACAACTTCCTTGTCGATGCCCTTGACCGTGATGGCATTTGCGGACGGCACGTCGAACTCGATGCCTTTCGGCGGCTCGACGATGACCGGATGGGAGAAGCCGAGGGAAAGGTTGAGGTTCTTGCCCTGCTTCTGCGCGCGGTAGCCGACACCATTGATTTCGAGGCTCTTGGAGAAGCCCTCCGTCACGCCGAGCACCATGTTGTGGATGAGCGTGCGGGAGAGGCCGTGCAGAGAGCGATGCGTCTTATCGTCGGAAGGACGCTCCACCTTGACGATGTTGCCTTCGACGGTTACTTTCATTTCCGGATGGATGTGGCGCGAAAGTTCACCTTTCGGGCCTTTGACCGTCACCAGATTTTCCTCACCGAGCGTGACCGTTACGCCAGCCGGGATTTCGATCGGTGCATTACCAATTCTTGACATCAGTACACCTCCTGACTATGTTCCGATTACCAAACGTATGCGATGACTTCGCCGCCGAGGCCTGCCTTGCGCGCCTGCTTGTCGCTCATGATTCCCTTGGACGTGGAAATGATGGCGATGCCGAGGCCGCCGAGCACGCGCGGGAGCTCGTCATGCTTCGCATACTGGCGCAGACCGGGTTTCGAGATGCGCTTGATGCCGGAGATGACTTTCTCGCGGTTCGGACCATACTTGAGGGAGACCGTCAGGATACCCTGCTTGTTGTCCTCCGTGAACGTGTAGTCTTTGATGAAGCCCTCTTCCTTCAGAACATCCGCGATGGAGTTCTTGATCTTGGAAGCGGGGATTTCCACCTTGTCGTGGAAAACGGAGTTTGCATTGCGCAAACGCGTCAGCATATCTGCAATAGGATCAGTCATTACCATGAATCGATATCCTCCTTTCAATCAGTGAGAAAATTACCAGCTGGCCTTCGTAACGCCAGGGATTGCGCCTGCATAGCTCTGCTCGCGGAAGCAGATACGGCACATGTCGAACTTGCGCATGTAGCCATGCGGACGGCCGCAGATCTTGCAGCGGTTATAACCGCGCGTGGAGAATTTCGGTTCTTTCTTCCACTTCTCAACCATTGACTTCTTAGCCAAAGTTCCTTACCTCCTTATGCTTTGAACGGCATACCCATGAGTTTCAGGAGCTCTCTCGCTTCTTCATCCGTCTTTGCCGTCGTTACGATTACAATGTTCATGCCGCGGATCTTGTCGATCTTGTCGTACTCGATCTCGGGGAAGATGAGCTGTTCCTTGAGGCCGACAGCGTAGTTGCCGCGACCGTCGAACGCCTTGTCAGAGACGCCGCGGAAGTCACGGACGCGCGGCAGTGCGACGTTCATGAACTTGTCGAGGAACTGGTACATGCGGACGCCGCGAAGCGTGACCTTGCAGCCGATCGGCATGCCTTCACGCAGCTTCCAGGCGGCGAGGGATTTCTTCGCACGCGTCAGAAGCGGCTTCTGGCCGGAGATGATCGTCAGATCGCTCACGGCTGCGTCGAGGGCCTTCGGATTGCCGACAGCCTCGCCAACGCCCATGTTGATGATGACTTTCTCGATTTTCGGAAGCTGCATGACGTTCTTGTAACCGAATTTCTCGTTGAGCGCCGGCACGACTTCCTTCTGGTATTTTTCCTGTAATCTATCCACTGATGCTCCTCCTTTCTCGCTTATTTCGTCTCGTCGATGACTTCACCGCACTTCTTGCAGACGCGGACGTTCTTGCCATTGACTTCCTTATGACCGACGCGCGTCGGCTTGTTGCAGGCGGGGCAGACGAGCATGACCTTGCATGCGTGGAGCGGAGCTTCCTTCACGAGGATGCCGCCCTGCGGTGCCTTGACATTCGGTTTCGTGTGGCGCTTGACCTTGTTGACGCCCTCGACGATGACCTTGCCCTTCTTCGGCATGGCCGTCACGACCTTGCCCTGCTTGCCTTTATCTTTGCCGGACAATACGACGACCGTATCGCCCTTCTTCACGTTCAGTTTAACGAGTGACAAAATAGCACCTCCTCACAATCAAAGAACTTCAGGAGCCAGGGAGACGATCTTCATGAAGTCCTTATCGCGGAGCTCTCTCGCCACCGGGCCAAAAATACGCGTACCTCTCGGCGTCTTGTCGTCCTTGATGAGGACAGCCGCGTTCTCATCGAAGCGGATGTAAGAGCCATCGCTGCGGCGCAGTCCCTTGACGCTGCGGACGACGACCGCCTTGACGACGTCGCCCTTCTTCACCGTGCCGCCAGGTGCTGCGGATTTGACTGCAGCGACGATGATATCACCGATGTTGGCATACTTGCGGTAGGAGCCGCCAAGCACGCGGACGCACATGATTTCTTTCGCGCCGGTGTTGTCACCAACCTGCAGGATAGTTTGCTGTTGGATCATTGTTTGACCTCCTTCTTCAAGTTTTGGGGTTTATTTTGCACGCTCGATGACTTCGACAACTCTCCAGCGCTTGTCCTTGGAAAGCGGACGCGTCTCCATGATGGAGACCTTGTCGCCCTCATGCGCCTCGTTGTTCTCGTCGTGAGCCTTGAACTTCACCGTGGTCTTGATGGCCTTCTTGTAGAGCTTGTGCTGCTCGAGTTCCTCGACAGCCACGACCACCGTCTTGTCCATCTTGTCGCTGACAACCTTGCCAACCTTTGTCTTGCGTACGTTTCTTTCGCTCATTCGAGAGCCTCCTTCCTTTTGCATATCGTAGCCTGAATCAAGCCTTCATCTCGTTCTCGCGCTGGATTGTCTTGATGCGGGCAATCGTCTTCTTGACGTCCTTGATACGCATCGGGTTCTCGAGCTGGCCCGTAGCAAGCTGGAAGCGGAGGCCGAAAAGCTCTTCTTTGAGCGAAGCAAGTTTCTGGTTAAGCTCCTCAGCGCTCAGATCGCGAATTTCCTTAGCCTTCATTTACTTCACCGCCCTCTGCATGATTTTCTTTCTCGACAAATTTCGTCTTGATCGGGAGCTTGTGGCCGGCGAGGCGCATAGCTTCCTGTGCGATTTCCTTGGAAACGCCGTCCATCTCGAAGAGGACGCGGCCCGGCTTGACGACGCAGACCCAGTACTCAGGCGAACCTTTACCGGAGCCCATGCGCGTCTCTGCCGGCTTCGCCGTGACCGGCTTGTCCGGGAAAATCTTGATCCAGACCTGGCCGCCGCGCTTGATGTAACGCGTCATGGCGATACGAGCTGCCTCGATCTGGCGGTTCGTGATCCATGCGGGCTCAAGAGCGACGAGGCCGTACTGGCCGTGGCTTACGGTGTTGCCGCGATGGGCCTTGCCCTTCATGCGGCCGCGGAACTGCTTGCGGTATTTGACTCTCTTTGGTAATAACATTAAGCTTCGCTCCCTTCAGCTACAGCCTTGCGCTGCTTTCTTTCCGGAAGAACCTCGCCCTTGAAGATCCAGACCTTCACGCCGATGCGGCCATACGTCGTATGTGCCTCAGCCGTGCCGTAGTCGATGTCGGCGCGGAGCGTGTGCAGGGGGATGCTGCCCTCGCGATAGGCTTCCTTACGAGCAATCTCGGCACCGCCGAGACGGCCTGCGAGCGCGACCTTGATGCCCTTGGCACCGAGGCGCATCGTGCGGCCGACGGCCTGCTTCATTGCGCGGCGGAACGCGATGCGGCGCTCGAGCTGCTGTGCGATGTTCTCAGCGACGAGCGTAGCATCCATATCCGGCTGCTTGATCTCGGCGATGTTGATGTCGACGCGCTTCTGCGTGTAGCCCTTGAGGCCTTCCTTGATCTGCTCGATGCCCGAGCCGCCGCGGCCGATGACCATGCCCGGCTTTGCCGTGTGGATCGTGATCTTGAGACGGTTCTTGCTGCGCTCCGTCTCAATCCTCGAAACGCCGGCTGCCTGAAGGCTCTGCTTCAGATAGTCACGGATCTTAATATCTTCATGCAGGTTCTCTGCGAAATCTTTATCAGCATACCACTTGGCATCCCAGGTCTTGACGATGCCCAGGCGAATACCATGCGGATTAACTTTCTGACCCAAACCGTTTCCCTCCTTCTCAGTTCTTCTCGTCGACGACGATGGTGACATGGGACGTGCGCTTCAGGATCTTGAACGCCTGTCCACGAGAACGCGGATGGATGCGCTTGAGCGTCGGGCCCTGATCGGCGTATGCCGTCTTGACGAAGAGCTTGTCAGCGTCCATGTCAAAGTTGTTCTCTGCGTTCGCGACTGCGGAGCGCAGGACTTTCTCTACAACGTCCGCGCCGGCTTTCGGCGTGAACTTCAGAATCGCAAATGCCTCTGCCACGTTCTTGCCTCGGATCAGATCCAGGACAATGCGAACTTTGCGCGGAGTGATGCGAATGTATTTAGCAACTGCTCTTGTTTCCACAAAGATTCTCCTTTCGCAAAATTACTTGAGCGAGGTCTTTCTCTCTTCGCCGCCGTGCCCCTTGAACGTGCGCGTCGGTGCGAATTCGCCGAGCTTGTGGCCGACCATGTCTTCCGTGATGTAGACGGGGACATGCTTGCGGCCGTCATGGACGGCGATGGTGTGGCCGACGAAGTCCGGGAAAATCGTGGAGCTTCTGGACCAGGTCTTC
>Ga0256405_10006516_pt1 | contig 18584 bp, 18 predicted proteins | sample RumenRJG_02DNA_FD_189096 | JGI IMG/M metagenome (GOLD analysis project Ga0256405, IMG submission 189096) | Bovine rumen microbial communities from Lethbridge, Alberta, Canada - RJG_02 | ecosystem: Host-associated > Mammals > Digestive system > Stomach > Rumen | place: Canada: Alberta... | reverse complement strand
GATGATATAGGAGTTAATTTAAAAAATCCGAGAGGCTGTCCACAACAGCGTCTCGGATCCTTTGAAAATTAAATTTTAAATTCAGCGTTTTTAACAATATAAAATAGTAGGGGTGTGAACAGTAACATAAATTTAATGTATCTGTAATATATCCCGGAATTATCTATTTAAGGCCTCATCCATAATAAATAATAGCTCTAATGCGCTATGAAAATCTGATTTCTCATCTGAGTCTACATAAAGTACCTGACCCTGCCAGCTGGAATGCTGTCTCATCTCAGTAAGTACGTGAAATGTTGCAATCTTTCCTCTGATGCCTGATATATCACGCGGCCTCATATCCGCTGCAATATTTACCAGACGACTACTTGCATCATCCTTTTTTTGATTTAACAGATCAGAACGATGAATAGTAAAGCTACGTAACCTCTCAGCAGCCTCTGGAAAACCCCAATCATTATAGAGCTCCTCAAGACTATTGAGCATAGTAATACATGACTCAAATACAATCTCATCATAACTGTACTGATTGATGATCCTACCGCTAAAATCATGCTTCTCACAACGATCTACCAAAATACCGACAAGATTAATACCGCACAATTTTTCCATAAATTTCCTCTTTCTTTACAGCTAAAAAAACTAGTAACAAAACTTATGTGCTTAATCAAGCTCCTCATCAAGAAAATCCTCTGGTGATGAATCATCCATGGCACCGTTGAGCATCTTTATAAGCTCAAGAGTAGATCTAAAATACTTTGTTTTAGACTTCTGTGCCCATGTCACCTTGCCCTGCCAAGTTGAATTTTCTCTACACTTGATGTTGACGATAAAGGTCTCACTATTCATTTTTTATCCCCTTTTTTTGATATGCCTTACAGATTAGTTTATTAAAGTATATCTCATAAAATGACCGATTTTTAATCATCTTTTATCCCCAACTTATACTTTAATATGATAATATGTTAACGCTTTCAGCATTAAAATTTAGATTAAAAATCTTAAAAATTTTGATTAGATTCACACAATATCATGAATTAATAGCAGAAGTTTTTAAGAGATTTAGTTCCTCTTTGGATTTTTAACTGCTACAAGCGCACCATGTACTACAAATCTGAAATTACCACCAGACCTACCTGTACAGGTAGATAGTGTAACAAGTCCAGGTCTATCAGTAAAATCTATATCATCCTTGTAATCCTTAAAATAGGAATTACGCTGACAATACTTGATATAGGTATCATAAGTCTCATCATCAGGCACATCCATATAGGTATCACTGCTCTCAACAGTCTGATAAAAAGAGAATATCTCATACTTCCTGACCTGACCCTCTGTATAGATATAAAAATAAGGATGAGATGCAGCAAGTCCCTCCTCTGACTGGAGCTTTTTGAGCTTACCAAACATGGAACCGTTTTTCATATTATGTCCAAATATAAATGTATTATGTCCTCTAAATCCTCTTGGGCTGAGATAATCGTAGAAAATACAACCGGCAAAGTTGTACTTACCCTCAAAGGTCTTGTGGAGGTAATCCTCATTGTCCTCTGAGTATACCACTGGGTAGGTGATATCTACTGAAGGTATATACAGAACACAAGCAAGTTTACTGTTAATAGACTTGAGAGAATCAAAATCAATGTCGAGATCCGGGAAATATGCTTTAGGCTCCTCCTCTGCATCCTCTCCCTCATCGCTTTTTATCTCTATGTAACTATCGTTAATGTCTGCATACTCATCTGATGCTTCTTTATACTGTCTGTAGTCCTTGTAGTACAGATATCCAAAGAACACTGCAGCGCATATTGCAATGACTGGAATCATATAAAATATAATAGTACCTAAAGTGACTTTTCTGTTTTTAGCCATACTGTCCCTCTACAATAACTGAAACTTTACTGTAAATATAAATCATTTATACACAATAATTACAGTAAAATAATATATCAGTTTTTTGATTATATTTATAGGGAACAATTATAATTATTCCTACACTTATTATAACAAATGAATACTTAAGAATTTGATTACTTTGGCTATATATTGTTTTTTATTATATATAGCAAAACTGCAAGTTTATATCGATTTTAAACTTTTGTTTGTGTCCAAATGTACAAGTTAGATATATCTACTATATTGGTTCAAATGGTTATAAATGGCTAAATTACGTGTAATAATACCCTATTTAGTTACTATGAATTAGTTAGTTTAAACTAAATATATTATCCAAAAAAATACAATATACGAAAATTATTTTGTTGTGCTTTTTAAAATTCTATATTAATATAGCAATATAGATGAGATTGAACACTTCATCGAACACTAAGTTTTTTATTATATTATTTCAAGGAGGATTTCTTCATGTCACATTTTATTAATGACGAGTGTGTTAGCTGCGGATCATGTGCATCTGTATGTCCAGTAGAGGCTATTTCAGCTGGTGATTCTAAGTATGTTGTTGACGAGGCTACTTGCATCGATTGTGGTGCTTGTGAGGAGGCTTGTCCAACAGGTGCTATCAGCGCTAAGTAATTTTATAAATACTCTATCGTCGGTATCTTTGATACCGGCGATTTTTTAATCTAAAAATCCCTAATCCAAATAAGGTTCTCTTGTAAAAAAATACAGGTCACATAAAAGTGACCTGTCCATAAAATCTTTAAATAACAAATATCACCTAAAATTTACGCACATTAAAAAGATAGGCTCAATTATAGAGAAAATAAATAAATGAAACATACTACAAGTATTCTGGTACTATTGTATAATTAAAAACTAGTTTTATTATCCGTCTTATCTATCTGTCTTTATATCAAACTCTTCCGGCATAAATCTAGGGCAAACATTATCAGTAGTTAATATAACTGAGTTTGCAAGTCTGGTACCTATCTGACATGCCTCGCCGAGAGACTTTCCATAGGTAAGTCCTATAGCTACTCCTGAGAAAAATGCATCTCCCGCTCCAGTTGTATCTACAACTCCTGCTGGAATACTAGGACAATAACCCGGCTCTCCATCCATAGATGCATAAACTGCACCCTTGGCACCCATAGTCACTACCATACGTGGGTACTTGGCTGACTTGACCTGTCTGTCAAGTAGTGGCATAAGCTCCTCTGGTGTCTTACAGCAATAATCATCTGAGAAAAGCATACCTGCCTCCTGGTCGTTACAAACTATAACACCAGTCCTCTTTAAGAGGTCCCTACGCTGCATAGCAATGGACATATTGGAAACTACAGCATATACCTGCTTATCGTACTTTTCAGCGAGCTCAAATATCTGTTTAAGGATAGCTGAGTCCATATCAATCTCAACCACAACACTGTCTGCATTGGAAATGATCTCATCTCCCTGTTCCCTGAGTATAGTTGATATCTCTGTAAGATCTGGTCTCCTGGAAATTGAGGCCATAACATCACCGTCATTGGTAAATATAGCAAGCCAGGTACCAAGTCCACCATCTACTCTACGAATATAGTTGGTATTGATCTTGTGACGATTAAGCTTACTGATCACATCTGTGCTTGTGCCACTGTTGTCTACGATACTTACAAAAGTTGGCTTGAGCTCAACATTGGCAATATCCTCTGCTACATTACGACATACACCACCGTGTACCTCTACTACTGTACCTGCATTTCTGCCATTTTGAACATATACCTCTGTAGGATAGCCCTTGATGTCTACAAATGTTGCTCCAATTACTACTATTCCGTTAGTCATGCTGCTCCTCTTTTTCTTAAATGTAAATGTTTTTGCATTATACATCTCTGAAAGAAATGACACAAGTCGATTTTCCTATACAATTGGCTATGAAACTTAATTGAGAACAAATAAGGGTATACTATAACTAAAAATGGTCTCTGACCAATCAGTGATCAGAGGCCATGAATATATTTTATTATGCCTGAAGCTTACCATCTGCACCAAAGAGATAATTCTGTCCGTCAAGGTACATGTAGCCTGTCTTCATTGTGCCATCAGCATTAAAATAATACTTCTGACCTGTGGCAGGATCTGTGTACCAGCCGATATCCATAACACCATTTGTGAAGTGATACCAGTCTGCATCCTTGAGTTTGAGCCATCCATTAGCAGCAGACTTTTCCGTACTTTTTGTCTGCTCTGCAGCCTTTACTGCCTCACCAGGATTTTGTGCTAATGTGCTGCCTGCTGTAGCCAAAGTATTGACACTATTAGAAAGCTTACTGAGGACAGCATTAGCATCATATGCCTTTTTGGCATCTACTGCAGAGGACTTGTCAGCATTAATACCGGCAGCCTGCAGAGCCTTTACAGTTACAGGATCTATTTGATTTATCATCTGCATCTTATTTACAGAATACGTACCAAAAACAGTCTTTGGATGCTCACCTATATATTTATCCTCGACATTGTGATAAAGCTCCCAGTCAACATAAGCAATGTCAGACTCCTGAGTATCATTTTCCTTTAGACCCTTTACAGTAAATATATAATTTCCAGTGCCCTCACTGAGAACAAGCTTTGTGAAATCATAGTAATCCTTATTTGTTACAGTAACTGACTGACCCACCTTATTTTCAGGAGAAACAGAGTCCTTGTAAAGCTGTACCCTGTAATGCTGATCATCCTCAGACTGGTCCCAGTAAGCCATCATCATGTTGTCACTGGTATCCCAGGTAAGGGAAGAAAAACTATAATCCTTATCATCCTTTGAAGCTGCATAAGAGGTGATAGAAACCACCTGTGATACAACACCCATGCTCACCATAGCAGCAAGCAAAGCAGCAGCCACCATCCTTTTAGTCCTTTTTTTATTATTTTTACTTCTGTTCATACTAGATGTCATTCTCATTTTTATCACATACCAAACGCCAATTGAAACGTCAGGCATAAATCCTTTCTTTAATTCAAAATCATATATAACTAAAAATATTTATAATATATTCAGAAAATGTCAGTGATGGTCACCAAGGCTTGCGAGTTGAGAGAATATCCGACGCAGGCATGTACGTGACCATATGCACAAAGTGCATATGGGGCGAACATGACAAGTCGGATGTAATCGAAATCGAGTGGGCCGGTGACCACACTACATTTTCGTAGCTGGTGTTATAAAATCAATGCCTACCCTTCAATAGGCAGCAAAATCTCGTATTCCGTGCTATGGTCTGTCTCTGATTTATCTCTGAGATGGATATACCCCCCATGAGCCTCTACTATCTTTTTAGAGATAGCAAGGCCCAGACCTGAACCACTGCCTGATTTTCTGGAATCATCTCCAGTTACAAACGGATCAAAAATTGTCTTTCTGATGTCATCACTGATACCAACCCCATCATCACCGAAATACAGTTTGATCATAGGTTTAGGATCCTTGCCATCAACTATGAGCCCCTCTGATTCCATAAGGGAAACAAAGATTGTTGTTCCCTGTTGGTTGTGACGGATCGTGTTATTGATGAGATTTTCAAAAACTCTCTTTAACTCAGTATGATCAAAGGAGGTCATTATAGCTTTTTCAGGGATACTGATCTCAAGTTCAAAACCACCTATTGCAAGCTCATCATATCTGTCTGCGATATACTCTCTCAGGTACTCTGTGATATCACTACGCTTTTTATTTAGACAAAAATCCGGATGTTCAAGTCTTGAGTACTCATGGAATGTATTTATAAGTTCTGAGAGAACCAGTGATTTTTTATAGATAGTCTCAACATAGGTCATCTCCTTCTGAGGAGTAATAGTGCCATCTAAGATAGCATTGGCATAGCCCTGTATAACAGTGACTGGAGTCTTTAGGTCATGAGATATACCTGCCAGCATCCTCTCGCGTCCCTCCTCGAGATTCCGACGCTCATCATTACTTTGCTTTAGCGCCTGGGCCATATTGTTGTAGGACTCGCAAATATCCTGGAGCTCTTTAGGACCTGAATAGCTGATAGGCTCAAGCATCTCCTTGTCCTTATCAAACTTTTCCATAGAATGCTTAAGGAGGGAAAGTGGTCTCATGACACGTTTGTTCATCTTAAAGACAAAGTACATCATGAGGAGCACCTCGCCCATCACAAGAACAAGTGCTGTAATAGCATCAAGTTTTGACTTACTGCGATTATAGTTCTGAAAGGACCTCATATAATCAGATGTGTTTTGAGATGCATTGATACGCTCCTTAAACTCATCTAAAGTAGTATCAGAATTTGTGTACAGTACCTGCCCATCATTATCGATAACCATCATATGTTTGATATTTGATGTATTATTGTCAGCGTTATCGTAATCGTACTCCATCATGATGGTATTACTGGAACCATCCCTGCCTGTGAATGTCTCCTCATATGCGTAATAGTCAATATCATTTGTAAAGAAATATTGTCTCTCAAACTTTTGTGTCATATAATAATTCCCAAAGTAAAGACAGAATATCAATATGATAGTTCCTAATATAAATCCGAGATATCCTCGCATTATGAGGAAGTACAAACTTCCATTTTTATTTGTTAAATTGAATCCCTTCATCTTACTGTGCTCCAGTTAAAGTCCTTTTGATCTATACGTTCTATATTTACTGAACCAGCCTAATTAACAGTTAAATGCGTATAAACTCTATATCCTTTTATCCGATAATACTTCCAGTACTCTTATTGCTTTTACTGCTTTTCCAACTTGTAGCCAAGGCCCCTGATGGTCTTTAGATACTTTGGCATCTTAGGGTCTGTCTCTATCTTTTCTCTTAAATTGGACATATGCACCATGATGGTGTTCTCATCGTTCTCAACATAATCGCCGCTGGCATGCTGATATATCTGTATCTTGGTAAATACCTTGCCAGGATTCTGCATAAACAGCATGAGGATCTTGTATTCCATAGGTGTGAGTGCTATCTCCTCATCTCCCTTTTTAAGAGTCATACTGTTGGTGTTTAATACAAGATCACCTACAGTTAGTGAGCCATCATCCTCCGCCCCCTGATCATTAAGACTATAAAATCTACGGAGATTGGATCGTACTCTGGCAACTACCTCCAGTGGATTAAATGGCTTGGCGATGTAATCATCAGCACCGAGATCAAGTCCCAGTATCTTGTCACTGTCCTCTGTTTTGGCAGAGATTATAATCACAGGGATATTTTTGGTCTCTCTCATCTTACGGAGGAGCTGATATCCTGTCATCTCCGGCATCATGATGTCCATGATGACCAGATCGATGTCAGTATTAGCCACAAGGCTCTGCCAGGCAAGGAGTCCATTTTCAGCCGTAAGAACCTCGTAGCCTGCATTCTCAAGATACAGCTCCAGGAGGTCAACGATATCTCTGTCATCTTCTGCTACAAGTATTCTATATTTATTGTCTTTCATACGATCACTCCATATTTAAACTCTTTTTAATTAGCTACAAATATACTTTAACAGAGCTCTGGATAGAATCAAAGTCATGGTATCACTTAACTTTTTATAAATAAAAAACCATCAATATGACAAAATAATTATCAGATGCTCAGTAGAAAAGTGTCACAAAAAACATGAAACTTTATGCATTACTCGTATCGCAGAGCCTCGATCGGATTCATCTTGGCTGCCTTGTTGGCTGGGTAATAGCCAAAGAACAGTCCAAAGGCCATTGAAAAGATCACGCAGCCCAGTATGCCTCCGATGGATGCATGACCACTAAATCCCATGAGCTTACTTGCACCCATTCCAAAGATAAGTCCTGTAATGATACCGATGATTCCACCAAATAAACATATGACCATGGCCTCTATTATAAACTGTAATCTGATATCGTTGTTGGTAGCTCCCAGGGCCTTACGAGTACCGATCTCTCTGGTTCTCTCAGTGATGGATACGATCATGATGTTCATAACTCCGATACCGCCAACCAAAAGTGCTATGGCGCCAATGGCCATAAATGCATTTTTCTGAGTACTGAGCATAGCATTCATCTGCTTAAGTGACTCCTTCATGCTGTAGGCGTAACTCTCATAGGTATCGTTATCTGCATAAAATGTAGTGTTTATATAATCCTGGAGCTCCGTACATAGTTTCTGAGGATCTACCCCCTGTGCAGCCTTTACAGAAAAGCTCTCGTAGTAGTCACCATCTTTTACCTGCATCTGTGCTACGGAGAATGGTATGTACACATCTGTGGTTATGTCATCCATGGAAAATCCTGCTGTCATACCACCATCCACATACTGATAAACTCCAACAATTGTGTAGGTATAATATTTGTTATCAATTGGCAGCTCTATCTCCTTACCAAGGGCTGCCTTTTTATCTCCTCCCCAAATCTTGTCTATATATTTATCTGATACCATAGCAACCTTGGACACCTGATTTTCATCCTGCTGTGTGATAGCTCTGCCACTGACAAGAGTGAGATTTTCTGACTTTAAGGCTGTAGGATTGAGGCCCTTTAGCTCCACATTGGCATAGACCTTTTTCCCAGCCTCAACAGTTGATGATCCTATGTCCTTGGATAATGCTATGCCCGTAAGTCTGCTGCCAAAGTGCTGATTTATCTGAGCGATCATGTCATCACTAAATCTATCCTTGTTTTTTATCTCTCTATCCTCAGCTTCATCATAGGTTTTTTGTGTCAGGAATACCTCAATTTTGTCGGCGCCCATACTGCCCATAGAGTCCATAACTGATTTGTTCATGGCATCGCTCACAGTCATAATGGCGATCATCGCTGCAATACCGATGATTATGCCCAGCATGGTAAGGAATGTCCTCACTTTATTGGCCATAAGTCCTGTGATGCATAGCTTTATGTTCTCAAACAGCATATCTAAGTCCTTTCCTCTCGCCTAAAATGATGCCATCTTTAAGCGTTACTACTCTCTGTGTTTCCTCTGCCAGCTCGTTTGAATGAGTGATGAGGACAATTGTGATGCCATTCTCCTCATGGAGCTTGTGAAACAGGTCCATAACTATACGGCCTGTCTTTGAGTCAAGGGCACCTGTAGGCTCATCCGCAAGGATCATAGATGGATGATTTACGAGGGATCTGGCGATGGCTACTCTCTGCTTCTGTCCACCTGACAGCTCATCAGGTGTATGGTCCATCCTCTCCTTCATACCTACAAGCTCCAAAAGCTCCTCAGCTCTCTCACGTCTCTCATGCTCCGGGACTCTTGCATAGAGCATAGGCAGCTCCACATTTTTTAAAGCATTTGTCCTTGGGATGAGGTTGTAGGTCTGGAAAACAAATCCTATTTCTTTATTACGTATGTGGCTCAGCTCATCATCTTTTGCCTTGCTGACGTCGATACCGTTAAGCTGATAATCTCCCTTAGTCGGTCTATCCAAAAGGCCTAAGATATTCATGAATGTAGACTTGCCGGAACCACTGGTGCCTACGATGGACAGGAACTCTCCCTTATGTACATCCAGGTCTATGCCATGCAATATCTCAAGCTCATTTTCGGTTCCGATATTAAAGCTTTTCCTGATGTCGCTGGCGTGCATTATAATTTGAGACATTATATCCTCCATTAAAACTCGAATACTAAATATCTAAAAGGCTTGTACTAGCCTTGCATCTCTAATAAATCAATCTGAATATCAGGGATGTAAGGTTATAGGCCTAATATTTCCGGGCATCTACTCTGCTTTTTTAATACATCATTGCATCATTAAAACTTGATGATGTATCGTTACCTGTTGATGATAGTGCATCGTTAAAACCAGATGTCGCATCATTTACGACTGTGTCACCTTCTTTTATTTCGTCAGATTGTATCTCAACATAGTAATCTGTCTTGAGTCCTACTGTGACTTTCACTGGTGTTGTAGTGCTTCCGTCAGCGCTCTGTACATTTACTATGCTGTTTCCCTCATCATCAGTAGTGATATATGAGGACGGTACTGCCAGTACTCCGGCAGCTTCCTTTTCTATTATCTTTAACTTGGCTGTCATTCCGATACGTAATCTGTCACTTGGATCGTCAAGTGTTACCTCTATAGGATAATTATTGCTTGATACCTTGGCAGTTGATGTTGAGTCTTTTGAATTATTTGTAACTCCTGGAATAGGTGATACAAATGTCACCTTACCCTGCATCTCCTCATCACCTGTAGTCTTGGTTGTAACCACTGCCTTCATATCCTTTGCAACATCACTGATATCGTACTGGTCTGCCTCAGCGCTGGCCTTAAAGGTTGATATGTTCTGGATTACTGCTATGGTATCTCCCTTGTATGTGTCACCGACAGAGACATTCAAATTGGTCACAATTCCGTCTATAGGCGCTGTGATGACAGCTTCCTTGATTTGATTCTGTACCTTTTCCAGATCGCTTTCTGCAGTCTTTTGTGAGTACTCAGCATTTAATTTGGCAAGCTCTGCACTGGACTGTCCGTCCTTTATGGTCTTGTCATTACTTAGGTTTGTCTCATTTATAGAGTTCTGTGATTTCTGGATTTCCTGCTTAAAACTTGTGATATTATCCTTGGCTGTTTCCAGCTTGCTCTCAGCTTCTTTACGTTTTGACTGAACCTCTGAAAGCTTGGTCTTTAAGTCACTGATATGTGTTGACCTGTCCTCCTGAGAGTTTGTGATCTGATCTATATCCAGCTGCAGCTTTGTGGTACTGCTGTCTCCATGATCGTCATCACTATCCTCCTCACCGTTTTGTATCTTTGTGAGTTTACGCTGCTTGTTTCTCAGGACTGCCTGCTCCGAATCATATATGTCCTGACAGTTATCTATCTCTGCCTGGAGGCTGGCCTCCTCAAGAATGTATTTCTGTATGTCCTGCTGGGCGTTTGCCATATCCGTCTCGTTTTTGTGGAGCTTATCTGTGAGATTGTTTAGATCCATAGCAGCCTGTGCGGTCTGAGTATTTATGGTGCTCTGAGCATTGGCCAGGGACCTCTCAGCCTCGTTGATATCCATCTTATTTTTCTCAATGGTGTTATTAAGATTTGTCTGAGCGAGATTTAACTGTTTCTCAAGGCTCTCTGTACTGAGGACTACTATGACATCACCTTTTTTAACCTTATCTCCAACTGCCACCGGTGTACTCAGGACCTTGGCATCTGTAACTGCAGAGCTCAGCTCCTTGCTCTCACCGCTTATGATGGTACCGTTTAGAGTTATGCTCTTTGAGAGGTCCATCCTCTCTACCGTAGCTGTATCCATGGCGAATGCCTCTGTCTCGGCAGCTGTGGCATGCAGGTTATGATATGTAAAGCTACCGCCTCCGATGACTGCGGCAAGTGTTAATGCAGCAATGATCTTTACCTTTTTTGTCACTTTAAATCTATTTTTGAGTTTCAGATTTTTATTTATATTCATTAAAAGCCTCCATGACTGAACATTTCCAATGCTCACATCATAGAGGCTTAACCTTTATAGTGTCCTAAATGAATCTAAAGATTTCTTTAGGTTTATATTTTATTATGATTTGCTCTTTTCAAACTCTGCTGCAACATCCTTTAGTAACTTACGTATCGGGAGATGCTGTGGACAGACACGCTCACAACCGCCACAATTTATGCATTCGCTTGCTTTACCATGATTGACTGTAAGTACATCCTCATAGTAGTAATCCTGGTTCCAGTTGTGGAACATAACCTTTTTATTGAGGCAGTTAAACATGCCAGGGATGAGGATGTCCTTTGGGCAGTGATTCTCCTCTATACAATATCTGCAGCCTGTACATGGTATGGTGTTAAGTGCCTTAAAGATGTCTCTCACCTGCCATACTGCATCAAACTCCTGCTGTGTGAGAGGCTTAAAATCCTCCATGTAGCTCACATTGTCCTCCATCTGCTGGAGATTACTCATACCGGAAAGGATCATCTCCATACCATCAAAGCTTGCAGCAAATCTGATGGCGTAGCTGGCGTTAGAGCCTCCATGTAGATCCTTTAATATCCTGTCTGCCTCCTCTGGCAGCTCCACAAGACTACCTCCCTTGACAGGCTCCATAACAACAATCGGCTTATTATGTTTACGGCAGACATCGTAAATCCTCCTGCACTCTATGGCCTCATCGTCATAATCAAGATAATTGAACTGGATCTGTACAACCTCAACCTCTGGATACTCTGAAAGTATCATCTCAAGTACATCAGCTCTATCGTGGAAGGATATACCGACATGCTTTACTTTACCCTCTTTTTTGAGCTGAAAGGCTGTCTCGTAGGCTCTGCAATTTTTGAAATGTTTATAGTTTGTAGCATTTTGTGAGTGCATAAGGTAAAAGTCAAAGTACTCTACTCCGCAGGCCTCAAGCTGCATCTCAAACAGTGGTCTGATATCCGCCTCAGTTTTGAAATAAGCTGAGGTAAGTTTATTTGTAAGCAGAAACTCATCTCTACTATGTCTCTGTGAGAGACAGGTGCGTACCGCGAGCTCGGACTTGCCATTGATATAACCGTGAGCTGTATCAAAATAATTAAATCCCCTGCTGAGGAACAGGTCAACCATCTGAGAAACCTGCTCTGTATCCACCTCATCGCCTATCATCGGGAGTCTCATCATCCCAAATCCAAGGTGCTTTTTGCACTCCTTAAATACTCTGTTCTCCATAATCCTGACCCTCAAAAACTGTGTAGTTACTCTCTATTTATTGTATATAGTAAGACTCTAGTATTTTTGTGATATTTAGACTCTAGCACCGAATAATATATAGACTTTGGCACTTGTGTATGTCTGACTCTAGTACTGACTGAAATCTATCTCAGGTAGTATCTCCTCAAATGTCCTGACTGCCGGCTGGTCCACAACATGCTCTCCAATAAACTTTTCCATCCAGATCATGTTGTACCAGCGATTGAACTTATACCCACACTTATGAAACTCTCCAACCAGACGGTAGCCAAGATGCTCATGGAACTCGGCAGAGTTTTTGTCCAGATGCTTATCCTTAGGACTTGTTGAGTCCGGGTAGGCAATGCAGGCATTGACATTTAGTATCCCCTGTTTTTTTAGTATATCCTCCAGGGCATTGTAAAGTCGCTTGCCCAGTCCACTATGTTTGAGATTCTCATCCACATAGATTGAGGTCTCTACTGCCCAGTCATAGGCTGCGCGATTGTGGAACGGTCCCACATAGGCGTAACCTACTATAGTACCTGTACGCTCTGCGACTATATATGGATACTTTTTAAGTACATTACGTATCCTGTCCTCAAACTCCAAAAGTTCCGGCACTGTGTACTCAAAGGTAATGGCTGTTTTTAAAATGTATGGTTTATAAATTGCAAGAATTGCTGGTGCATCAATGACTGATGCCTTTCTGATTATGTAGTCGTTTTCCATGTTATGTCCTAGTCCGTGATTATTTGTATTAAACAATATAAATGCTAGTATATATCATAATCATTGGTTACCACAAACTAACTATCCTAAATACTATAGGTAATACAGCCATTATCCCTGCCATCTCTACAGGCAGTAATTACAAATAATCCATAACTGATTTTGTACATAGTCTTTTTGTTCATAATCGCCTCCTTAATTTAAAATCACGTACTTATCCTTCTGTTTTAATTATACATTGAGACCGCTATAAATAACATGAATTGTTAATTTTAAGTTAAAAAAAGTCGCCCGGCAAAAACCAGACGACATAATATACAAGCGATAAAAAAAATAATAAATCAGGATTTATGATCAATCCTCAACGACTACGTCCTCATCCTCCTCTGGATCCTCGTAGTCATCGTAATCCTCAAGATAATCAGGAGCTACAAAACGATATACTGCATATGCAATAGCAGCAATAGATGCAACTACACCAATGACTGCAAGTATAGCAAGGAGAGTTTTTTTAAGTCTGTCATCATCTCTCTTTTGCTCCATGTAATCCTGTAGTTTTAATCTCTGTAAAAGTAACTCAGCATGATCTCTAGCCTCATCACCATAAGTCATAACATTATTTCTGAGCTCTCTTGCATTATCTCTTAAAGCCTCAATATCAAATTTATCCATAAGTACCTCCAGTTTAGTCTCATAACGAGAACCGGGTCATAATAAAAAATACCCGAAACTTATATATAGAAAATTATATCATCGATAATCTGTTTTGACTATGAAACTAATAAAAAATCATAAACTTTGTTAAATTTTGTTAAATTTTGTTTTGTATAAAAAGTCCATCTTCTTTTGAGTCGCGCTTTATTTTGAGTTATTAGTTCTTACTTCATTTGAGTCATTAGTTCTTTTAAGATGAACCTGATTTAAGAGTTACACCTTTTTAAGCTTTGCAAAACTTGCGAACATCTTTTTCTGTCCGGACTTCTCAAAGTCTACTGTAACCTCAAAATCCTTTTTACCGTCAACTATAGAGAGTACTGTACCCTTACCAAACTTGATGTGGCTGACTGTATCTCCCTCTTTGTAATCAAGGCTGGACAGTTTCTGTACACCTGTTGTCTGCAAACTCTTTGGTATACCTGAACCTGACTTTTTACGTGATGTGCTGCCTGCTCCACGATTTACATAACCAGTAGAACCCATACCACTAAGTCCATAACTGTTGGAGCCATATCCGCCATAGCTGCCAGATGAGCCATATCCACCTGATGCTCCACGTCCTGATGATCCCGAACCTCTGGAGGAGCCACCTCTGCCTCCTATTACAGAGCCAAAGCTGTCATCATCAAATCTGTACTCATCTCTTTCATTATATTTCTGGTTTTCTCTCTTGCTCTTTCTGTAATCGCCAAAGCTCCCTGAGCCAAATGAATCGCCAGAACCAAAGGAACCTCCGCCATATCCAAAAGCATCTGCAAATGGCATCTCATCCTCGCCATATCTGTTGAGGAGAGACTTTTTACATAACTCATCTGGTATCTCATCAATAAACATGGATGGCTTCATACGCTCATAATTGCCATTGACCATACGTGTGCGGGCAGAGGTCATAACAAGCTCCTCGCGTGCTCTGGTAATGCCTACGTAGCACAGTCTGCGCTCCTCCTCAAGGTCCTCAGGCTCACTCATGGATCTGTATCCAGGGAAGAGTCCATCACTCATACCAACGAGATATACCTTAGGGAACTCAAGTCCCTTGGCACCATGTAAAGTCATAAGAGTAAGCAGATCAGAGTTGTCATCCTTACGGTCAATATCGGCAACCAGTGATACCTCCTCCAAAAACTCACTGAGCTTAGGCTCCTCAGCGCCTCTCTGATAGTCAGATGCCTTGTTTATGATCTCCTCGATATTCTGGAATCTGGTCTCAGCCTCGATATCTCCCTCCGCCTTTATCTCATTGCCATAACCGGTATCATCTCTGATAGACTCAATAAGTTTTTGGATAGAGTAACTGTCCTCATCAACAGCCTGCTCATCCAGATAGCCGGCAATACGGAGTCTGTATCTCCACTTCTCAACCATCTCCACAAACTCATCAAGCTGCTTGCCAGCCTTGCCGCCAATGCCTATGATCTGTGCTCTTGAGGCAGCCTCATACATACTGATAACGTGCTCCGGTGTAGAGTTTGCCTCTATATATACTCTCAGTTTATCAAGAGTTGCTCCGCCTATACCTCTCTTAGGTACATTGATGATACGCTCAAATGCCACATTATCTGCACCATTGGCAATGACCTTCATATAAGCAAGCACATCCTTGATCTCTCGTCTCTGATAAAAGTTTACGCCACCGATGATCTGGTAGGGAACATTCATCTTTATACACTGCTCCTCCATCATACGGGACTGGGCGTTGGTACGATAAAGTATAGCCTGGTCGTGATAAGCCCTGTCGCTGTTTTTGACCTCATGGATAACAGCATAAGCCTCATCATTGGCACCATCAAACTCCTTAAAAGTCACGTCAGCTCCACCCTTGTTGTCAGTCCAAAGACGCTTTTGTTTACGTCCCTTGTTGTGTGCGATGACAGCATTGGCACAATCAAGGATTTTCTCAGTGGAACGATAATTCTGCTCTAGCTTGATGACTTTAGCTCCCGGAAAGCTCTTTTCAAATGAAAGGATATTTTCCAGATTGGCCCCTCTAAACTTGTAGATACTCTGATCATCATCACCAACTACGCAGATGTTTTTGTACTTTCTGGCCAGCTTATGCACGAGATTGAACTGTATATCATTGGTATCCTGATACTCATCTACAAGGATATACTTAAATCTCTCCTGGTAGTACTCAAGCACCTCAGGCTCAGTATCCAGGAGCTCTACTGTTTTTAAAAGCAGATCATCGAAATCCAAAGCGTCATTTTGATGGAGCTTTTTCTCATATAGGGCATAGCAGTCAGCAATCCTGCGCTCTGTGTAGTCGCCACCTGATATCTCGTTACGATACTCATCAGGGGATGTACCCTCGTTTTTAGCCATGGAGACTGCAGAAAGCACAGCTCTCTCCTTGAGATTGTGAGAGTCAATGTTTAACTCCTTGAAAACCTGACGCATGACTGTTTTCTGATCATCTGTATCATAGATAGAAAAGTTGGATGTATATCCGATGCGATCGATATGTCGACGTAAGATACGCACGCACATAGAGTGAAATGTGGATACCCATACCTCTCTGCCACGCATACCTACGATATTGTCCACACGGTCTCTCATCTCACCGGCTGCTTTGTTGGTGAATGTTATCGCCAGGATGTTCCATGGCTCCACTCCACAGTTTTCTATGAGGTAAGCGATACGATGTGTAAGCACTCTGGTCTTACCAGAACCTGCTCCTGCAAGAACAAGGAGCGGACCCTCAGTATGACGTACGGCCTCGCATTGTTCCTTATTTAAAATACTTTCAAGATTTTCCATATATCTCCTGCAACCTAAACATCTAAATGATCAGGTTAAGTCCTTTCTTCCATTAATCACCAGTAAATCCTATACATTTTGATTTTGCATCTATCAATTCATCAAAACATATGTTGGTAGATTATAACATAAGAAGCAGTCATGTTCCACGTGTTTAAAAAATATTCCATCCACGTATTATATAGTAATATCCATTCTTTAACTGATCTATAGATAAGCTATCCGGATGAAAAGGCTGTGGTTTGATTCATCCTTATAATTTGTTACTTTTTGTAATTATAATCGACTAAAGTGCCTGTTCCAGCTAGAGGTCAAACCCTTAATTCAATACCTCAATTCAATACCTCATGTCATCATCTTAATTCAACATCTTAATTGAATACCTCAATTCAATACCTCAATTTAACATATAAATTCAATACCTCAATTCACTGCATGTAGTTTAGAAAACTATGTGTTGTTACAAAAAATCGATTGTGATATACTTGTCAACATGGATGAGAAATTTTTTGACGACTTATTTAAATATTTTCATACCCTTAGTCATATAACTACTGAGGATATACCAAACATTGATCTCTATATGGATCAGGTCACCGGTTTTATGGATGAGCACCTGGATCCTATCAAGAGGCATCATGAGGACAAGGCTCTGACCAAGACCATGATCAATAACTATGCCAAAAACAAGTTATTGCCTCCCCCAACACGCAAGAGATATAACAGAGATCATATGTTGATCCTCCTTTTTATATACTATTTCAAGGGTATGCTCCAGCTCAATGATATACAGGCCATACTTAAGCCACTTAATGATAAGTATTTTTCAGGGGCCTCATCAGTGAGTCTTACTGATATTTATGATGAGGTGTTTACCCTCGAGCCTGCGGAGAAAGAGCGTATCTATAGAGAGGTGGAGCTCATGGGTAAGATCTCACAGGACTCTTTTAAGGAGGACAATCCTAAGTTTGCAGATCTCACACCTGAGGATCGTAAGGAGCTCCAGCTTTTTGCATTTTTGTGTGAGCTAGGTCTCGATGTGTTTATGAAAAAAATCCTTATGGAAAAGATTGCAGATCAGCTCCATGAGGTAGAGCTCTCGAGAGAGGCTCAGGAAAGAGCCAATAAGAAAAAGAAAATATAAAAGATGATACAAAAAATCAAAATATAGTTGCAGCAAAAATCAAGCTATATAAATCAACTAAGAAGATATAAGAAACATATAAAAGCGGCCACAACCTGGATTTTAAATCTAAGTTGTGGCCGCTCCCTTTTTAAAAAGATCTTTATTTCTTTTTTAAATTGTCCTCATATCCGAGTCTCTCAAATACCATATCATATCCATCAGCTCCATAGTTGAGAGATCGATTGACTCTTGAAATAGTGGCAGTAGATGCACCTGTTGCTTTGGCAATATTTAAGTAAGTATCACCCTCGCGCAGCATCTTTGCTACCTCATAACGCTGAGCCATGGAAAGAAGCTCATTTATGGTACAAACATCCTCAAAGAACTTGTAACACTCATCCTTTGATTTTAATGTGAGTACTGCATCAAATAAATGATCCACCTCTTTAGTCTTAAGCTTACTATTCATTATCTAAAACCCTCTATTTCTTTAATAGTTTAGCACTGTATAAGTTTTACACGTTAATTCGTGTGCTTTTACGCTTTAGTACATGAAAGTAGTATATCACTCGTTTTTTTCAAGCGCAAGCATAATCACAACCACCCGTAAAACGGGTGGTTTGCTCTGAGGCTATAAGCCTCTGATTACTCAGCCGGCGTCTCAAGGCGCTGGCTTTCACTTTGTTCAAGCCACTATGCGTTTGACTCGTCGCAACCG